>ERZ1026856.765-NODE-765-length-18297-cov-3.720096_pt1 | contig 18297 bp, 12 predicted proteins | sample MGYA00380158_ERZ1026856 | MGnify/ENA primary metagenome ERZ1026856 (study PRJEB33269, sample SAMEA4719794) | human gut metagenome | biome: human-associated habitat; feature: organic feature; material: feces | place: Cameroon | collected 2013-10 ...
ACCTGGTTATCCTCGGCAACCGCTATGAGTCCCAGCTGTGCGCGATCGAGATGGGCGCAAGCTGTATCATCGTGTGTGAGGGCGCTGGCGTTTCCATGACGATCAAGAAACTGGCACAGGAGCGCGGCTGTACCGTCATCACAACTCCGTACGATACCTACACGGCAGCCCGTCTCATCAACCAGAGTATGCCGATCAGCTATTTCATGAAGACGGAGAAGCTGATCACCTTCGATACCGATGATTTCATCGATGATATCAAGGATGTGATGGCAAGCAAGCGTTTCCGTCATTTCCCGGTACTTGATAAAGAAGGCAAATACAAAGGTCTGATTTCCCGCCGTAACTTACTGGGTGCGCGCGGCAAGAACGTGATTCTGGTCGATCACAATGAGCGCGGCCAGGCGGTAGACGGCATTGAGAATGCCAATATCCTGGAGCTGATCGACCACCATCGTCTGGGTACCGTGGAGACGGTCGGACCGGTCTTCTTCCGTAACCAGCCGCTCGGCTGTACGGCAACGATCATCTTCCAGATGTACCGTGAGCAGGGGCTGGAGATCGACAAGACCATCGCAGGTCTGCTCTGCAGTGCGATCATCTCCGATACGCTTCTGTTCCGTTCTCCGACCTGCACACCGATGGATCGGGCGGCAGCGGTTTCTCTGGCTGAGATGGCAGGCATCAAGCTGGATGAGTTCGCAAACCAGATGTTTGAGGCAGGCAGCGAGTTAAAGGGTAAGAGCGATGCAGAGATTCTGTATCTGGATTTCAAGAAATTCTCAGCTGGAAAGACAAACTTCGGCGTCGGTCAGATCAACTCCCTGAATGCAGAGGAGCTTGGAAAGCTGAAGAACCGTATGCTGCCGTTTATGGAAAAAGCGCGTGAGGACGAAGATCTGGATATGATCTTCTTCATGCTGACGAATATTCTGACGGAGACGACCGAACTTCTCTGTGTTGGACAGGGGGCGGCACAGGTTGTGGCAGATGCGTTCCACGTAGGCGATGCAAATGAAGAGCTGAAGCAGACGGCAACGCTGCCGGGCGTTGTTTCCAGAAAGAAACAGCTGATTCCGGCACTGACTGTGACACTGGAGCAGTAAATCAGGTGACGATGCGCGGACGGAAAGGAAGGATACCATGACATTTGTATATCCGGCGGTTTTTACGCCTAAAAAAGATGGAAAAGGGTATGATGCATATTTCCCGGATTTGGAGTGCTGCGAGGCAGAGGGTCCGGATCTGGAGGATGCGGTGGAAAATGCGCGGGAGGCAGCGTACAACTGGATCAGCCTGGAACTGGAGGAAGAGGGCGATCTGCCGGCACAGACGCATATCGATGATATGAGCCTGCCGGAAGGAAGCATGGTGAAACAGATCATGGTCCGGATCAAACTTCTCCCGGACAACGATTAAGAGGATATAGGGATGGCACAGAAGAGAGCGGCTGGAAAGCCAGAAGAGCGGCGCCGGGGAAGAGCAAGGCAGAACCCGGAAGGACAGTTGGAAAAACGGGCGGAGAGCCGGAATGGCAGAGCGGGAGGTCGCAGAGAGGCGGCAGCTTCCAGGCAGACAAAACCGGTGAAGCCGGCGGATTTCAAAAAAAGGGAAACACCGGCAAAACGGATGAATCAGGGAAATGCGGCAGACCGCGCATCCCGCCTGCAGACCCGTAACACTCCGGGACCGCGCGCCCAGTGGAAGCCGGGCAATATGATTTATCCGGTTCCGGCGGTGCTGGTCACGGTGGCGGACTCCGAAGGAAACAGCAACATCATCACGATTGCCTGGACGGGCACGATCTGTACGAACCCGCCGATGGCGTACATTTCGGTGCGCCCGGAGCGCTATTCCTACCATATGCTGCGGGAGAGCGGCGAATTTGTCATCAACCTGGCGACGGAGTCGATGGCGTATGCGACCGATTACTGCGGCGTCCGATCCGGCAGGGATGTGGATAAATGGAAGGAGACGGGGCTCACGCCGGTTCCGGCGCAGACGGTGAAAGCGCCGGTGATCGCCGAAAGCCCGGTCGCGATCGAGTGCCGGGTGACCGAAGTCAAGGAACTGGGGTCGCATCATATGTTTCTGGCAGAGGTGACGGGGGTCAGCGTGGATGAGCAGTGGCTCAACGAGCGCGGCAGCCTGGAGCTTGCAAAGGCGGAACCGATCGTGTATTCACACGGCGGCTACTATGGGCTTTCAGAGCTTCTTGGAACATTTGGATGGAGTGTAAAGAAAAAAAGAGGTGCCAAAGATGAAAAATAATGTAACCTTGATTGGTATGCCGTCCGCAGGAAAGAGCACGGTCGGAGTGCTTTTAGCAAAGAGACTGGGCTATTCCTTTATAGATGTGGATCTGCTGATTCAGGAACAGGAAGGAAAGCGCCTGCGCGAGATCATCGAAGAGCAGGGACTGGACGGATTTCTCGATGTGGAAAACCGCGTCAACGCAGGGGTGGAAGCCGAGCAGGCGGTCATCGCACCGGGTGGCAGCGTGATCTACGGAAAGGAAGCGATGGAACATTTAAAATCCATCGGACTGGTTGTCTATCTGAAAATCACCTATGACGAGCTGGTAAAGCGCGTCGGCGACGTCAAGGACCGCGGCGTGGCGCTGAAAGACGGCATGACACTTCTGGATCTCTACCATGAGCGGATCTCGTATTTTGAGAAATACGCGGACATCACGATTGACGAGGAAGGCAAAGAACTGGGCACGGTGGTCGATGAGCTGCGCGAAATATTGGAAGAGCGCGGTTACGTGCTGGGAAGTGCGCCGGAGGAAGAGTAACAATTTCAGATGGTGCCTATGTGTTACAGTGAGAAAAAAATCAGTTGCAAAACAGTTGAAAATCCAATACAATAGAATAGGAACTATTTTTATAGAATGTTAACAGTCGGGGGTGCAAAGATGCGGAATCTTTTTTGCATCCCTTTTTTGAAAGGTGTGCGTATATGACTACAGTGAAATCTCTGTCCAGGGAGATGAAATTTTTTCTCCTGGCACTGATTCCGATCTATTTCATTTCAGTGGGGCTGATTATACAGCCGTTTGACTCCATTGTGACTGGTATCTATGAAATCATATGGGAACCGGATTTCCTGATTACCGATTATATTGCGGTCGGCGGCATGGGAGCCGCGTTTGTCAATGCCGGGATGATGGCGCTTATCAGCATCTACTTTGTCTATGGTCTTGGGATGGAGATGGACGGGCATACGATCACGTCCTGCTGTCTGATGTTTGGATTCTCTTTGTTCGGAAAAAATCTGATGAATATCTGGGCGATTTTTCTGGGTGTATTTCTCTATGCAAAATATCATAAAATGCACTTATCCAACTATATTTATGTCGGCATCTATGGAACGAGCCTGTCTCCGATCATCACGCAGCTGATGCACGTGGTGGAGCTGCCGCTCTGGCAGCGCTTCTGTGTGACGATTCTGGTGGGAATCTGTATCGGATTCGTGCTTCCACCGCTCGCGACGCATTCCCACTATGCCCATAAGGGATATTCCCTTTATAATGTAGGATTTGCTTCTGGTATCATTGCGACGGTCCTGGTCTCCACGTTTAAGTCCTTTGGAATTGAGACGGAGGCGCGCCTTATCTGGTCCTCTGGCAATGATGCGATGCTTCTGGGGCTGTTATTTGTCCTGTTTGCAGGCATGTCGGTGGTGGCAGTGCTGTGGCGCGGAAAAAATACGCTTTTAGGGTATGAAAAACTCCTTGAGACAACGGGGATCGGCGGTACCGATTACCTGCTGGAATTTGGCGGCGCGGTGACGCTTCTCAACATGGGAATCAACGGTCTGTTTGCGACCTTCTTTGTGCTGGCAGTCGGCGGAAACCTAAATGGACCGACGATCGGCGGAATCTTTACTATCGTCGGATTCAGTGCGACGGGAAAACATTTGCGGAATATTTTCCCGATCATGGCGGGCGTCTGCATTGCGAGTACCGTCCGGGCGTGGGATATTACGAATCCGTCGGCACTTCTGGCGCTGCTCTTTTCCACGACGCTGGCGCCGGTCGCCGGAGAGTTTGGAATTTTATGCGGCGTGTTAGCCGGGTTCCTGCACGCGTCGGTGGCGCTCAATGTCGGGATCGTGTATGGGGGCATGAACCTCTATAACAATGGATTCGCGGGCGGTATCGTCGCGATGTTCCTGGTGCCGGTGATCCAGTCGATCCGCGACCGGAGGGCGCGGGCGAAGGGAGATCTGTCGCTGTAAGTTTTCTTCTTTTTAATGGAATCTTAACACGAAAGAGGCATAGAGATATTGTATCATTATAAAAACACCACATTTATGATACCTACTAAACATAGAAAGGAATGATACATATTTCAACTTCATTTGCGCTTCTGGTCGTAGCGATTATTATTCTTGTCTGCATCGCGGGAAGCCGTCTTTCGGGGCGGCTGGGGGTGCCGACTTTGTTTATTTTTATTATGCTGGGAATGCTGTTTGGATCGGACGGTATTTTTAAGATTCCATTCGGCAATTTTGCACTGGCGGAACAGGTCTGCTCGGTGGCACTGATTTTTATTATGTTTTACGGCGGATTCGGCACACGCTGGAGTGAGGCAAAGCCGGTCGCGGGGCGGTCGATTTTGTTATCCTCGGCGGGCGTGGTGCTGACGGCGCTTTTGACCGGACTGTTCTGTCATCTGGTGCTTAAGATGGCACTGATGGAGGGAATGCTTCTCGGCGCAGTTCTTGGATCGACCGATGCGGCATCCGTGTTCTCGATCCTGCGTTCGCGCAAGCTGAACCTCAAATACGGCACGGCATCCATGCTGGAGTTAGAGAGCGGAAGCAACGACCCGTTTGCGTACATGATGACGGTGATTCTGCTGTCTGCGATGACGGGGAGTGTGAGCGGCGGTTCGGCGGTTCTGCTTTTGATCCGCCAGCTCGCATTTGGGCTTTTGACCGGCGCGGCAATCGCGTGGCTGGTGACCTGGCTTTTAAAGCGGTATGCCTTTTATGGCGAGGGATTTGACACGATCTTTGTCTTTGCGGCGGCAATCATTTCCTACGCGCTTGCATCCCAGATTGGCGGAAATGGCTACTTAAGCGTGTATCTGACCGGTATTATCCTCGGAAATCAGGAGCTGAAAAACCAGAAAGCGCTGGTCGGCTTCTTTGATGCGTTTACCGGCATGATGCAGATGCTTCTGTTTTTCCGCCTGGGACTTCTGGCGTTTCCGTCGCAGATGCCGTCGATCGTGCTTCCGGCGATCGCAATCGCGTTGTTTTTAACGTTTGTGGCGCGTCCGGCGGCGGTTGGCCTGCTGCTTGCGCCGTCGAAACCGCCGATCGGGCAGTATCTGGTTATTTCCTGGGCGGGTCTGCGCGGTGCGGCGTCAATCGTATTTGCGATCATGGCGACGCTTAGTGAGGGATATATGAAATATGATATATTCCACATTGTGTTCTGCGTTGTTTTATTTTCCATCATTTTTCAGGGTTCGCTGCTTCCGAAGGTAGCAGAAAAATGTGACATGCTCGATAACTCGACCGATGTCATGCGGACGTTCTCGGACTATACGGGCGACATGCAGATTCAGTTTGTGCAGCTTCCGATCGGGGACAATCATCCATGGAAAAACCGTAAAATCTGTGAGATCGAGATGCTTCCGGGTATGTTAATTACAGTGATCCGGCGCGGCGCGCAGACGATTGTTCCCAAAGGGCAGACGGTAATTCTGGAAGGGGATACCGTCGTCTTGGGTGCAGAGGGCTTTACAGACAGCCAGGGAATCCTTTTAAAAGAGATTCTGATGACGCCGGATCACCGCTGGTGCGGTAAGAAGATCGCGGAGGCACGCTTCTATAAGAATACGATCATTGTGATGATAAAGCGGGGCAGCCAGATCATTATTCCAGATGGTAGTACGCAGATATTGGATGGCGACCGGGTGGTTGTATACTCGCAGAACCTGCCGCAGATGGAAGGGCGTGTGAAACGCGAAAGCGGGCCGGCCGTATCGGCTGCTGTTGACAAGTGAGTACGTTTTCTTACGGCACTTTCGGTTCCAAAAGTGCCAGTGAACAGTAACTCGGATTCATCGCAGAAATATGGAAATTTCAGGCAATACTTGCAGTTTTTTGAATTATAAACTATACTTAAACAACAACGGTTTGCCGGAGGAAAAGAGTATGCAGCAGGGAAATACGAAGGAACGGATTGTAGAGGCTTATATCGAGCTGGAGTCGGAGAGACCGCTCGAGAAGATCACGGTCACGGCGCTGGTTGAGCGGAGCCGGATCACAAGAAAAACGTTTTATTATTACTTTAAAGATATATATGATTTGATGGAATACAGGATGGAGCGCGAGATGAAGCGCGTCATGGAAGAGACGATGAGCCAGTCAGATCCGGAGAAGGCGCTGACACAGCTTTATATGTATATCATGGAAAATCAGAAGCACATCCGGGCGTTGTCCGAGTCGGTACAGTTCATGGCGCTGCGCCGTCAGATGGGAGAAAAGGTGTACCAGTATTTTTATAACCATCTGGAGCGGATTGGTATGTTCAAGAAGCTGACGATGCCGGAGGCGGCGATGGCGGTGCAGATCATCATTTTCTCGGTTATGGGAGTTGCGTTTGACGCGCCGTTTAAGGATGAGGCGGATGTGAAGGAGCGCGTTGCCACGTTCATGAGTGTGATCCGCAAATGCACCGGGTGTGACCCTATGCAGGTCCGTTAGGAAAACAGGTTCCCGGCATTTTTGAGAATGATTGTCAATTAGAAAATGGAACAAGGAAACGCAGGAGGAATCAGCGGTATTTGGTTGGTTTTTCCTGCGTTTTTGCTGTCATGTACCCGGAAAAAATGGTCAGCGGCAGGTGAATTCGGGTGCTGTGAAAAAAATGAACATAGATGGATACATTTTGGCAAATTTGTGTACACATCTGTCTGAACTTGGGAGTGGCAAAGTGTATACGAGATGAGTAAAATATAGACTGAGAAAAATTTTTACCAAGAACAAGCATAGATGGAGGAAATTATGAAAAAAAGAGGAAAGATTCTGGCGCTGGCTGCGATTGTAGTAGTTGGTGCTGTCGTTTTGTCCCGATGCGGTCATAAGAATACGGCGGCGGAATACGAGTCCCGTCCAACCGTAAAGGTGGAAAATCCGGTTCGTCAGGACATCAGCCTGTACACGGATCTGACCGGACTGGTAGAGCCGCAGTCCCGCGCGAGCGTCATGCCGAAGATGAGCGGTGAGGTGCTGGAGGTTTACTTCCAGGCGGGCGATACGGTCCAGGCAGGGCAGGCGCTGTGCAAGATCGATTCCGACGCGTTGACAGCGTTAAAGCTGCAGGTGGATGCGGCTTCCGTTGCCTTAAAGAATGCGGACAGCAATTTAGGCCGTACCCAGGCGCTCTTTGCCGACGGTTTTGTCTCCCAGGAGGCGATGGAGCAGGCACAGAACAGCGCACAGAGCGCGAAGATTTCCTATGAATCTGCGAAGAACCAGTACGATCTGCAGGTGAAATACACGACCGTGACGGCGCCGATCGACGGTGTGATCGAGTCCCGGAACGTTGAACCGCATGATCATGTATCTCCGGCAGGCGAGATCTGCACGATCTCCGGTGCCAGCCAGTTACAGGTTAAATTCGGCATCACCGAGAAGATCCACCAGACGCTGGAGCTGGGCGACAGCGTGACGCTGGAGAAAAACGGTGTGGATTACATCGGTACTGTGACCGAGATCGGATCTATGGTCAACGAGAGCAGCGGTCTTTATGACGCGCGTGCGATGGTGCCGGATGCAGCAGGCCTTACGAATGGTTCCCGCGTAAAAATGACGGTTATCATGGACCGTGTCAGCCAGGTGCTGACCGTTCCGGTCGATGCAGTCAGCTACGACAACGGTGCCCCGTTTGTATACCTCTATGAGGACGGAAAAGCGGAGAAGACCGAGATCGAAGCAGGTATCTATGACGATGAAAATATGGAAGTAAAATCGGGTCTGACGAGCGACAGCCAGGTTATCGTAAGCTGGAGCAACGAGCTGGTGGATCAGGGAGAAGTCCTGTTAGCACAGGATGCCGACGGCGCGCAGACAGACGGAAACAATGAGACAGCAGCGGAGACGACAGAGGCAGGTGACAAAGAATGATTCGACTGACAAAACTCGCACTGCGGCGTCCGGTTACCATCATTCTCTGTCTGATCACCATCGCGTACTTCGGTCTTCAGTCTGTCATGGGCATGAAGCTGGAACTGACGCCGGAGATGGAGATGCCGATGTTAATCATCGCTACGGTGTATCCGGGAGCCAGCCCGGAGGACGTAACCGATCTGGTTACCAAGAAAGAAGAAGATGCGATCACGTCATTGGACGCGGTCGATAAGGTACAGTCCATTTCCCGTGAAAATGTATCGATCGTCATTGTTCAGTATGAGTACGGCACCAACATGGATACCGCATACATCAACCTGAAAAAGGCGATAGACGGCATTCAGGGCGATCTGCCGGACGATGCCAACGACCCGAATATCATGGAGCTGGATATCAACTCGATGGCGACGGTTACGCTGGCAGTCAGCGGCGACGTTGATCAAAACCTTTATACATACGTAGATGACAAGATTGTGCCGGAGTTTGAGAAGTTAAGCTCGGTCGGCGAGGTTTCGATTGCCGGCGGTCAGGATAGCTACACCCGCGTGGAGCTGATTCCGGAAAAAATGGCACAGTACCATCTGAATATGAACACGGTCGCACAGTTGGTCGGCGCAGCTGATTTCACGATCCCGGCGGGTGATGTGCGGGTAGGAAAACAGGATCTCGACGTCAGTGTCGGCAATGAATTTAATAGCGCGGAAAGTCTGAAAAATGTCGTGCTTCCGCTGGCAAACGGCGAGACGATCCACCTCTCCGACATTGCGAATGTCTATGAAGCGCTGGAGGATGCAAGTTCCATCGGACGATACAACGGCGAGGATGTTATCTCCCTGGGAATCAAGAAGCAGCAGAGTTCCACTGCGATCGAGGTTTCCAACCAGGTAACCAAGAAGGTGCAGGAGATTGAACAGCAGTATCCGGGGCTTAAAATCACCGTGGTAGACGATGCCAGTGACACGCTGAAACAGTCTTTACGCAGCGTAATCCAGACCCTGATCCTGGCGATCATCCTGTCCATGATCATTCTGTTCTTATTCTACGGCGATCTGCGTGCGTCGGTCATCGTAGGTACGTCCATCCCGATCTCCGTTGTGCTGGCGATCATTTGTATGGCGGCGATGGGATTCTCAATGAACATTATCTCGCTGACGTCGCTCGTTCTCGGCGTTGGTATGATGGTTGATAACTCGATCAACGTCCTCGACGGATGCTTCCGTGCGAAGGAAAAACTTGATTTTTATGACGCGGCTCTGGAAGGTACGCGCACGATGATCGGCTCGATCACCGGCGGTACGCTGACGACCTGTGTTGTATTTATTCCGCTTCTGATGTTAAACGGTATGTCCGGACAGCTCTTTACACAGCTCGGCTACACGATCATTTTCTGTATGACGGCTTCCTTATTCTCGGCAGTCATCATCGTGCCGCTCTGCTATATGTTCTGGCATCCGGTAGAGAAAGATCATGCGCCGGCAGGACGCATCATCAAAGGCGTCCAGATCTGGTACCGCAAGCATATGCCGCATGTCATCAAGCGCTATGCGCTGGTATTTGGAACGACGGCAGTGCTGGTTGTTCTGTCCATCCTCATGGCGTCCAGACTGAACCTGGAGCTGATGTCCTCGATCGATGAGGGTATCGTCACGATGACAATCAAGACGAAACCGGGTTATTCGATATCGGCGATCCGTGACACGGTGCTTGATTTGGAAAATATGGTAGAGGCAGACGAGGATGTGGATCATTACCTGATGACATATGGAAACAGTGGCGTCAGCATGAGTTCCGGAAGTGATGTGACACTGAATGCCTACTTAAAAGATAAGAGAAAACTTTCCACGGACGAGGTCATCGAGAAGTGGAGATATGCGACGCAGAACTACGTTGATGCGACCATTACCCTGGAACAGGGCAGCAGCAGTATGAGCAGCAGCATGAGCAGCGGTGATTCGATTGAGGTGGATCTGCAGAGTACCGATTATGACACATTAAAGAAGGCAGCGGATGATCTGGTAACGGAGCTTCGCAAGCGCGAGGATGTTATGCAGGTACATTCTTCTGTTGAGAATGCGGCGCCGGTTATCAAGGTAAAGGTCGATCCGGTCAAGGCAGAGGCAGAGGGACTGACACCGGCCAGTATCGGTTCGGTTGTATACAGCAATTTAAGCGGTGTGAAGGCAGCGACGATCTCCGTCAACGGTAATGATCAGGACGTGAAGGTAGAATTTGCGCCGGATCGTTACGATTCCATCGCGAAGCTGCAGGGCATGATGATCACGACGTCGGAGGGCAATACGCTTCCGCTGGAGGATCTGGCTGAGATTTACTATCAGGACAGCCCGCAGCAGATTTCACGAAAAGAAAAACAGTACCAGGTATCGATCACGATGCAGGCACAGGCAGATTATAAGAAGACGGCTGAAAAAGATGTCAAGAGCTTCGTGCAGAGCTGGGAGTTCCCATATGGCGTCGAGATGGCGACCAACAGCCTGGATGAGTCGATGGGAGAGGAGCTTTCCGCACTGGGAATGGCTCTGGTAACGGCGATCTTCCTGATTTTCATTGTCATGGCGATTCAGTTTGAGTCTCCGAAGTTCTCCCTGATGGTTATGGCGACGATCCCGTTCAGTTTGATCGGTTCCTTTGGATTCCTGTTCCTGGCAGACTGCCCGATCAGTATGACCTCCATGCTCGGTTTCCTGATGCTGGTCGGTACAGTTGTAAACAACGGTATTTTGTACGTGGATACGGTCAACCAGCTGCGGATGGAGATGCCGTTAGACGAGGCGCTGGTAGAAGCCGGCGCGATCCGTGTACGCCCAATCTGTATGACGACACTGACGACCATCATTGCGATGATCCCGAACTGTCTGGCATTTGGTAAGGCGGGCAAGATGATGCAGGGCTTAGCACTGGTAAACGTCGGCGGTCTGGTTGCGGCGACGATCCTGACGCTGGTACTGCTTCCGTCCTTCTACCGAGTGGTTTATAACATGGGAAAAGGCAAAGAAGATGAGTATGATAAGCTGGACTGCGACTAAGGAAAAGCAGGTTAAGCAGTGAATCTGTCAGGCGGCGGACCCGGGGCGGGGAAGCTGCCTGTACTGATAGAAAAAGGGGGAGAAAAAGATGCCGTCGGAACGATTTAAGCGGCTGCCAGAGGAAAAACAGAAGAAAATCCGGGACGCGTGTATGGCTGAATATACGCGGACGACGATAGAAAAAGCATCCCTCAACCGTATGATAGAAAAGGCCGGGATCTCCCGGGGAAGTTTTTATACGTATTTTGACAGTAAATGGGATGTTTTAGGCTATCTGTGTGAGAGCTTTATCAATGAATTTTATGAATGCGGTGAGCGCTGCCTCGAAGCGGCGCAGGGGGACATCTGGGAGATGCTTCGCCAGTCCTTAAATGGGTCGCTCGCTCTGTGCCGCGACCAGAAACGCACTGATTTCATCCGCAACATCATGGAGTGCGGCAGCCGGGAGGCGCTGACCTTCGATATATTCAGCTATGACCTGGACAGTCCGCGTGCCGTGCGCGGACGCAGGCTGGAGCGCGCTGCCTATGAGGCGTGCGTGGGAAAATCCCTGCGGAAGATGGGCTGGGAGGAATATATGAGCTTTTTCCGCATGGCGATGATGTCGATCGCGATGGAGATCAAGAGCTTTCACGACGGAGTCCCGGAAAACCGTATCCGGGAACGGTTTGTCCTGACGCTCGGCATCCTGAAACGGGGTGCTGGGATAGAATCGGGAGCGGGCGCGCAGAGCGCCGAAAGGAAATGAAGATGAGTAAGATGAAGAAAAACAGGAAAAAACTGTTTGCCATTCTTTTACAGGCGGCGTTAGTCAGCACGGCTATGACGATGCCGGCATATGCGGCTAAAACGCCGGGGATCGGCTCAGATGCACTGATCGGTGACGATGCGACCGGTCCGGTGCTGACGGGCGGCAATACCGAGGTGGAGGAGGAGACTTCCCCGTACACCAAAGAGCAGCTTGAGGACGGGACGCTGGAGTACGGCGAGATCGCATGGCGGATCGAGGGTTACAACAGCACGTATTTAAACCTGCGTTCCCAGCTCTACAGCCAGACGACCAGCCAGTCGGCGGGAACTGCCCTGGCGGCAGAGGCGAGCGCCCTCATGGAGGATGCGATGGACCTGAAGTCCGACGATATGGATGCGGAGACGAGAGAGCTGTTTGAGGGCTACAAGGCGGCAGCGAGAGAGCTGCGCAAACAGGGGGCAAAGCTTACGAACAAGGAGCTTTCCGGTACGTATGCCCGGACACTCCGTCAGACTAAAAATAAATTAGTCAAGGCGGTACAAAATCTGGTGATCCAGTATGAGGAGCTGCTTCCACAGGTGGAAACAGCGAAGAAAAATGTGGAAATGTGCCAGATCAATGTGGAGGCCGCACAGAAGATGCAGGCGCTCGGCCGTGCTTCCGCGCAGGAAGTGCTGACGGCGCAGAAAGCGCTGCAGCAGGCCAATTCCAGCGCCCAGCAGGCAGAGAATGGGGCATTGCAGCTCAAGCAGAATATTTTAATGCTGCTTGGATTTGACGCGGATGCGCCGGTAATCTTTGCGGATGTGCCGGTTCCGGATGCCACCCGCCTTGCGGCGATGGATCTGGCAGCCGATACACAGGCGGCAGTCAGCGCAAACTACGATCTGATGTCCGTGCGTTCCACCTCGGCAACCGGTTCTTCCAACCGCACGATCAAGAAGCGCAATGTTGCTTATACCGAGGATTCAGTGGCGATCACGATCCAGAACCTTTACGCGGCGGTGGTATCAAAAAAACAGGCGTATGACAGCGCAGCGGCCGGTTATCAGGCGGCCGCGCAGAGCTATGAGGCGGCAAAGCGCCAGAATGCACTGGGAATGCTCTCAAGAGCCAATTATTTGGGGCTTGAGTGTTCCTGGCTCAGCAGCGTGGCATCGTATAAGACAGCGGAACTGGAATACACGAAAGCAGTGGAAAACTACGAGTGGGCAGTCAAAGGCCTGATTGTAACCAATTAGCCCGTCAGGAATTTGCCGTATTTAGATGCGAAGCCACGGCAAATTCCGTTACTGGGCATGTATGCGTGAACAGTAACGTGAATGGGAACAGAAAGGAAGTAGGAACCGGAAATGAAACATAGAAGAAGGAAAACGGCGCTTCTGACCGCAGCGGCGGCAGCGGTTCTGGCATTGCAGGGACCATTTGCGGCGCTGGCTGCCAGCCCGCAGTTCGCCTACGATGCGGATACATGGGCGAAGCTTCAGGACAATGTGATGGAATACAGCGAACTGCCGTATCTGGTGCAGGAGTACAACCCGACGTATTTAAATAACCAGACGACCTATCAGGCAGGACGCGACACGAAGAATGCGAAGGAAGTGCAGGATAAGCAGTACAATCAGGCGAATGATCTGTACGACAGCGCGGATAATTTGCGGGATCAGGCGGATCAGATCGAGGATTATCTGGCGGTGCCGGGCATGGCGAGCGCTTACGCAAGCCTGATGTCCGCGTCCGTCATGGTGGAGCAGAATGCGTTAAAAACCCAGCAGTCTGCTGATGCTTCTTACCGCGACAGCGAGATGGACCGTCTGGACTATATCAACAGCCAGGATGCGGTTGTCGCGCAGGTACAGTCGGCATTTGCTGCTTATAATCAGGTCAAAAAGACAATTCCGTTGATGGAGAAATCAGTGGAATTGCAGGAACTTTCCATGCAGCTGACACAGAAGCGCCAGCAGCTCGGTCAGGCAACGCAGATTGATGTGCTGAATGCACAGAAGAATTTACAGTCACTCCAGTCTACACTGACCCAGACAAAAGCAAGCCTCCAGGCCCAGCATCAGCAGCTCTGCGTCCAGACCGGCTGGTCCTATGACGCGGAACCGGATATCCAGGATCTGCCGCAGGCGGATCTCACCCGGATCGCGGCGATGAACCTGGCGGCGGACACGCAGACGGCACTTGAGCAGAACCTGTCCTTACAGTCCAATAAGCGCGGCTATGCCAATATGGCGGAAGGTTCAGCTGATAAGAAAAACATGGACCGCACCATCAAAAATCAGGAGCAGACGATCCGCTCCGGTATGCAGACACTCTACAACGACATCATGCAGAAGCAGACAGCCCTGCAGCTTGCCGATGCGTCCCTGGCAGCAGAGACGCAGACGATGAATGCGATGCAGAAGAAACTGGAGCTTGGCATGGCGACCCAGCTGGAGTACAAGAGCGAGGAAGTTTCCTTCCTGGAGAAACAGATCGACAAAGAGACAGCTAACATGAACCTGCAGCAGGCGATCGAGACGTATGAGTGGGCGCTGAAAGGTTACATGAAGTAGGGACAGAAGTTAAGTCTCTGGCACTTCCTCTGCGCGGGGGGTAACGTGGCGCTGGAGGAGGTGTGTATATCGAAAACGATATAACAAAGTGCTTATAAAATAAGGGGCATAAAATCCTCATGGATCGGCATTCGCCCGGTAAAAAATGGATTTTTAGACAAAAAGTGTATTTCTGTCACGGACGATACGGCAGTTCGCAGACGTTATGTTTCTGTGATACATACAAAAAGAGGCAAAAAAAAGCGGCGTTTTCTTTCGAATCGCCGCTTTTTTTGCGGGGGGAAATAGGTATATATTGTGTGGATTTAACAAAAAATATGAACAAACGACAGAATACTACCAAATCAGACTGGAAAATACTGGGTTGATAAAAAATACTTTTGACAATTAACGCAGCATATGAGAAGATAGAAAAGATACTGGCAGTAAGGAGAAAAAATAAGATATGAACAAGTCACAAGACAAAATCAAGTGGTATATGCTTTCCTTTATGTGTTTCTCTACCCTCTGGGCATTTGGAAACGTTTTAAATGGTTTCGTATACTTCAACGGAACCCAGGTTATCTTTTCATGGATTCTGATGTTCGCCCTGTACTTCGTGCCGTACGCACTGATGGTTGGCGAACTTGGTTCCGCATTCAAGAATTCCGGCGGCGGCGTCAGCTCCTGGATTCACGAAACAACTGGCGCAAAAGCTGCATATTACGCAGGCTGGACTTACTGGGCATGCCATGTAACCTACATCGCATCCAAGGGTTCCGGTGGTCTGAAGGCACTCAGCTGGATGGTATTCCAGAATGCTGAGAAGTATGCTTCTTTCAACACAAAGACAGTACAGATGGTTACTTTTGCCGTTATGCTGTTCTTCTGCTGGGTAGCAAGCCGCGGTTTAAACCCGCTGAAAAAGCTGGCAACTCTGGCAGGAACCAGTATGTTCGTTATGAGTATCCTGTACATTCTGCTGATGTTCGCTGCACCGGCAATCAACCCGAACGGCGGTTACCTGTCTGTTGATTTCAGCATGAAGAACCTGATCCCGCATTTTGACTGGAAGTACTTCAGCAGTCTGTCCATTCTTGTATTTGCGGTAGGCGGCTGTGAGAAGATCTCCCCGTATGTAAACAAGGTAGAGGATCCGTCCAGAGGATTCCCGAAGAGTATGATCTTCGCAGCGGTTATGGTTATCGTATGTGCAATCTTCGGTACCATCGCTATGGGTATGATGTTTGACATCAACTTAGTAAATGAGAACTTCGATGCTTACAACGCAAACGGTTCTTACTGGGCATTCCAGAGACTGGGCGAGTACTATGGCGTAGGCAACCTGCTGATGATCATCTATGCAGCCTGCAACGCAATCGGACAGTTCTCCACACTGGTAATCAGCATCGATGCTCCGCTTCGTATGCTGCTTGACAATGAGGATGCACGCCAGTTCGTTCCGACCAAGCTGTTAAAGAAGAACAAATTCGGTGCTTATGTAAATGGTATCTGGATGGTAGTTATCCTTTCCGGTTCTATCATTCTGGCACAGATTCTCGTTCCGAACGCAGATACCGTACTTCGTCAGCTGACACAGTTAAACTCTGTTACCATGCCGATGCGTTATCTGTGGGTATTCTTTGCATACTTTATGCTTCGCAAGCAGTCCGCTAAATTCCAGCGTGACTACCAGTTCGTAAAGAACAACGGCATTGCACTGTTCTTTGGCGCATGGTGCTTCTTCGTAACCGGCGCTTGCTGTATCTTAGGTATGTACAAACAGGGAGATCTCTATACAACTCTGCTGAACGTTATCACACCGGTTGTCCTGATTGCTCTGGGACTTATCTTACCGGCGATTAAGAAGAGAGAAGGGAAGTCTGCATGATGAATGCTGCAAATGAATTACTGACTTTTATTGAGAACAGCCCGAGTATGTTTCACTCCATCGAGACAATCAAGGGCATGCTGGACGAGGCGGGTTTTACTTACCTGCCGGAGTCGGCTCGTTGGGACGTGAAACAGGGCGGAGATTACTATACAATCCGCAACCATTCCAGTATCATTGCGTTTCGCGTAGGAGAGAAGCTGACTGATTATCACTTCCAGATGTGTGCCTCCCACAGTGATTCACCGACTTACAAGGTAAAGAGTGTGCCGGAGTTAAACGGCCCGGGCGAGTATCTTCGTCTGGATGTGGAAGCATACGGCGGCATGATTGATAATACCTGGTTTGATCGTCCTCTGACGGTGGCAGGACGGGTGCTTGTAAAGGAAGGTGCGGGCGTAAGTGCAAAGCTTCTGTATATCGACAAGGATCTGCTTCTGATCCCGAACGTAGCGATTCATTTTAACCGCGAAGTAAACAATGGTTACAAATATAACCGTCAGGTTGATCTGTGCCCGATGTTCTCTGCCGGGGAACTGAAGAAGGGTGCCTTTGATGCGATGATCGCAAAAGAGCTGGGCGTTGATGAGAAGGATATTCTGGGCAAGGATCTCTTCCTTGTAAACCGCCAGCCGGGTACGATCTGGGGTTATGCGGACGAGTTCGTTTCCAGCCCGAAACTGGATGACTTACAGTGCGCTTACGTTTCCCTGAAAGCATTCCTGGAGGCGAAGAATGAGCGCGATGTCAGCGTATACTGCTGCTTCGACAATGAGGAAGTTGGTTCCAATACGAAGCAGGGTGCGATGTCTACCTTCTTACAGGATGCCTTGCATCGCATCAACGGTGCACTTGGCAAGACATCGGAGGACTACTATCAGGCGGTTGCCGGTTCCTTCCTTGTAAGCTGTGACAACGCACATGCCGTTCACCCGAACCACGGGGAGAAGACGGATGCAGTCAACTGCTCCTGGATGAACAAAGGTATCGTCATCAAGGAGAGCGCGAACCAGAAATACACCACGGATGCATTCAGCCGTGCGGTATTTACGAATGTATGCAATGAGGCAGGCGTTCCGGTTCAGGTGTTTGCAAACCGCAGTGATATTTTAGGCGGTTCCACCCTTGGAAACCTTTCCAACACGCAGGTCAGCGTCCATGCCGTCGATATCGGTCTGCCGCAGCTTGCAATGCATTCCTGCTACGAAACGGCAGGTGTGAAGGACGTTGAGTACGCAATCCGCGCACTGACGAAATTCTACCAGACCACTCTTCAGATTGAAGGGGCAGAGCGGGTTTGCTTTGAGTAAAAATAGTAAAAACTCCCAGAAGTTTCTTTCCGGGAGTTTTTGCATTAATGCTCTGCCAAAATCAGGTCGGATCGGGACTTGGCGATTTCTTTTAACTCGTCGGTAAATCCAGCAGCGCTGAAAAGAATCAACCAGGTGTGGCGCCTGTCTTTGCGCCATTCAACCGCAGCCGCTTTTTGCTCCAGTGCATATAAGATATTGGAACCAACTGGTTCCTGCCAGAATTTACATTCACCTAAGATCAGGTTGCTGCCGTCCGGATCGGTGGCGGCGATATCGATCTCATTGCGGCTGTCCCACCAGCGCCCAAGTTTGGAAAAATGGAACGGCCAAGCATCATTGGCATTTAAGTTCCACATTTGTTTACGGCAGACATCTTCGTAGACAAAGGCGGTGTGACTGCTTACCATGCTTTTTCGTATCTTATTCAGGACAATCGCGCTGTTTCCGCTTTCGATAAAACTCATATTTGGGTAGATAAAAGCAAACCAGAAACGAAGATAATTGTCCTTAATCTTGTAGAGTCCTTTTTTACTTTTCTCCGGGTTTTCCTCTGTCACAGGAACCTCGCGTTCCAGGATGTCCAGATCGATCAGGGTTTTCAGGTATT
>ERZ1026856.766-NODE-766-length-18241-cov-25.418344_pt1 | contig 18241 bp, 14 predicted proteins | sample MGYA00380158_ERZ1026856 | MGnify/ENA primary metagenome ERZ1026856 (study PRJEB33269, sample SAMEA4719794) | human gut metagenome | biome: human-associated habitat; feature: organic feature; material: feces | place: Cameroon | collected 2013-10 ...
TATCTATATTTCTTAATATATCAAAAAGTTCTTTATTAGAATAATTATCTATTATAATTATCTCATTATTTGCTTCATTAAAGATATCTATTAAAATACTATAAGAATCATATATCTTTCCTTCATAAATAATCGTTTTTTCTTTTGATGAAAATTTATCAAATGATTCTTCTAACTTTAGTATCCTTTCTTCATGATTTATTAGCATTTTATTATTTTTTAATTCTTCTGATATATATTTTTTCATCAAAACAAATGCATCCATTATTTGGAGTGTCATTTGTGAAGCTTTTTTTCCTTTTAAAATTGTAGCAAGCATATAAACTCCTTGCTCAGTAAATACTCTTGGATTACTTCTAGATTTAGAACTAATATTTGCGGTCAAATATTTTGACCACAAATCTTTACATTCTTGATTTGTTAATTTAAAGCTATATCTTTCAGGAAATTTATCTATATTATTTTTTACTGCTTGATTAACTTCTTTAGTTCCATTTTTGCATTCATAAAGTCTTGCTAAATCAGAATCTAGCATTACTTCTACTCCTCTAATTTTATAAATCATATTTTCTATTTTTTCTTTTTTCATTAATTTATTCATAGTTTTTTTCTCCTTTGCAAATAAAAAAGAGACATACCAAATAAAAGTATATCTCCGCATTCATGCATATAAGATTAGTTGCTTTATCTTATAAACTCTAGTCGACCAAATTGTCATATTAATACTTAGCAACTTAATTAATACATATAAATCATATCAAAATAATATTTTTATAGCAAGGTATATTTAATAAATATGACCTATTAATTTATAAGTTAGCTAGATTTTCTTTCTAAAATGCATACACATTCAACATGCCATGTTCATTAATTATGAATAGTAGCTTTTTATATGTTTGGGTATAACTGACTATGTTCTGACATACAAACTGAAATAATATAATGTGTATTATACATATATCAATTTTTATTTAAATTAATTAAAACTATATTCTATTATTTCACAATTTCTTTCTTCTATTCGATCATCATATATTACTTTTATCTTATTAGAATTTATAATATCACAGGTATGTCTTGTTCTTAAAAGTGGTGAACAAATAATCAAATCTAAATTTAAATTTTTAATTTTTTTAGATGCTTCCTGTGCTTGTTTTATTCCAATATTATTTATATCTTCATTTAATAATTTTCCATTATATATATCTAATCTATTACTATCTGTGTTTCAATTTCTAATTACATATAACTTCATTATTACTTTTCTTCCTTATATCATTTTTGTAAAGTGTGTATATTCCTGTAAGTAACAAAATAAAATCACCTAATACCATGAACCAACTATGGTAATAAATATAATAAGAGCCGTATAAAATTCCTGTTGTTATTCCAGATATTCTAACTAATTTCATATTTGATTGCCATAGGCAATATGATCTAATCATTGAACCAATTGTTGGTAATAGTGAAATCCACCCTGTCCATGAAAAATAACAATTTATCATAATTATTCCTTCAAAAATAAATAGCATTATCAAATATACAGATTTACTAAATTTATTTTTATTTATAAATATAAAAGTCCTTATTAAATTTATTATACTTAAAATTGCGCCTGTAAAAGCAGATATTAAAAAATCATATATTGCTTCAAAAAAGCAGTTTAATGATTGAACATATAATGATTTTTTTCTATCTTTAATACATATACTAATACACACTGTTAATAATGCTAAAATACTAAATACCATTTTTTATTTCTCCTATAATCTCTACTTTTTATTTTGTTTAGTCAACCCATACCACCTAATATTGTATGAGTAAATATATTCTCCTCAAACAACCTCCATAAAATTTTATCATTTTTTTACAAAAATAAGTGTTTTTTTATCAAAAATATGCTTTTTTTGATAGGCACTGAACAGTTGATTTTCGCCCAAATATAAGGCTTTATTTAAGATTTAGAACACATACACATTCAACATGGCTAGTATTAGGAAACATATCAAATGGTACTATCTTTTTAATGTCATACATGTCATTTAAATAAGATAAATCTCTTGCCATAGTAACTGGGTTACATGATATATAAACTATTTTTCTTGGCATCATTTTTTTAATTATTGCAACAGCCTTTCTATCTACTCCAGCACGTGGTGGATCAACAAACAAAACGTCTATTTTTTCTTTTATTTTACTTACTACCTTAGATGCATCACCGCATATAAAGCTTTCGTTATTTATGTCATTTATTCTTAAATTTTCTTTGGCATTTATTATGGCATCTTCTACTATTTCAACTCCAATTACCTTTTTAACATGACTTGATAAAATCATACCAATCGTACCTGTCCCGCAGTATAAATCAAGAACCACATCATCCTTTTTTAAGTTAGCAAGTTCAATTGCTTCATCATACATCTTTTCAGCTTGCATACCATTTACCTGGAAAAATGATTTTGAAGAACAATTAAACATAAGTCCGTTAGATATTTCTTTTATATATCCTGTTCCAAAAAGCACCTTATCATTAAATATAACCGTTTTTAAATTACTTATATTAGAAGTTAAATAATTTATTATTCCTACATCATCTTGGCTTAAAGAATATATATCAATTAAAAGTTCATCCATGGCATTACCATACTTTATGGTAACCGTTTTTATCTTGTTTTTAAACGCTTTTATATACGTTCTAATAACTTTAATAGCTTCATTTATCTCCTTTTCCGCAAGAAGGCAATTATCTATATCTATTAACTGATAAGTTCCTTCTCCATAAAAACCAATTTTATCATCTTCTACTTTTAAACTAATTTTATTTCTATAATTATCATTTTTAAAAGATGGTATTACATCTTCTACTTTTTTATCTATCTTGCCTATTCTTTTAAGTGCGTTTTCTATTTTTTCTTTTTTAAACTTTAGGTTTTCTTTCATTTTTAGATGTCTTAAATTACAACCTCCACACTCCTCATAATAAGGACATGATGATTTTACTCTTTTATCAGATTCTTTTAAAACTTGAACTAACTTTCCTTTTGCAAAGTTCTTTTTAATTTCGGTTATCCTAAGTCTTATTTTTTCACCCTTTAGCGTCTTAGGAACAAAAACAACCATACCACCAACCTTACAGACACCTTTTCCTTCATTTTCTAACCCAATTACTTCTGCTTCATATATTTCATCTATTTTTAAAGTATTTATCATATTAATCACCTTCTTAATTATACAATATATTTTCATTTAAGAAAAAGAAAAATAAGTATTTAGTGTAAAGACTTATTCTTCTTCTGATAGTTTCTTATAAAATTTAAATCTTTTAATTGCGGATTCTTTATTCAATTTAAATAATTCTTCCGCTTTTTTCTCATTAACTAATTTTGTCATCTGATACCTGTTTTCATTATTTAAGAACTCTTCATATTTATCAAAGCAAGGATTCTTATAATCAAGAGTTAACTTATCATTTTCTGGATTATATCTAAATAATGGCCAGTATCCACTTTCTACCGCAAGTTTTTCTTCTTTTATACTGTTTTTCATACCACTTTTAATTCCGTGTGTAATGCAAGGTGCATATGCAATTACAATTGATGGACCTTTATGTTTTTCAGCCTCATCTAATGCTTTTATTGTCTGCTGCATATTGCCTCCTAAAGATATTGATGCAACATAAACGTTATCATATGACATAAATATTCTTGCCAAATCCTTTTTAGTACCAGTTTTACCACTTGATGCGAATTTAGCAGTTGCACCACTTCTAGTAGACTTAGACTTTTGACCTCCTGTATTTGAGTAAACTTCCGTATCTAAAACTAGTACGTTTACGTCTTCCCCACTTGCCATAACGTGGTCTAATCCGCCAAAGCCAATATCATAAGCCCAGCCATCACCACCTATTATCCAAGTGGTTTTAGGTAAAATATATTTCTTTAATCTCTCTGCTTTAATAGCTTCACTAAAATCAAAGTTGTTTATTAATTTTTTTGAACTTTCTAAGTCATAATCATTATTAATCCAGTTATCTACTAATTCTTTATTTTCTTCTGATAAATTACTGTTTTCAAAAATATGAATAAGTTTTTCTTTTTGAAGTATATCTCCCATTTTAATACCTAATCCAAACTCAGCGTTATCTTCAAATAAAGAATTAGCCCAAGATATGCTATATGGCATCGCTGGATGAGATCCTCCATATATTGAAGAACATCCTGTTGCGTTTGCAATTACTAACCTTTCACCGAAAAGTTGTGTTAATAATTTAACATAAGGTGTTTGTCCGCATCCTGCGCAAGCTCCAGAAAATTCAAAAAGTGGCCTTTCAAACTGTGAACCCTTTATCGTTGTTTTAGGTAAAATATTTTTATTTTGAACAGTATCAAAAATCATGTCTACGCTTTTACGTTCTACTTTTACCGCTTCCTTCATCTTAAGTGCTTTTTCTTTAGCAGGACAAACAGAAGCACACACACCACATCCCGTGCAATCCTCATTTTTTATTGCCATGTAAAAATATAAATCATCTTTTCCAGGTATCTTTTTTACCTTACCTTCTAAGTTAAACTTATTAACTTCATCAATTGTTAGTGCAAAAGGTCTTATAACGGCATGAGGGCAAGATATTGCGCACATATTACATTCTATGCAATTTTCCTTATTCCAGCAAGGAAGCATCTGTGCAATATCTCTTTTTTCTAACTTAGAAGTACCAGGTTTAAATGAACCATCCTTATTTTTTATAAAGTCTTTAACCGTTAATTCATCACCCTTTAGTCTAGAGGTATATAAAAGAACTTTATCAGTTATTAAGTTAGGCAATTCCTTTTCATCATCACTTAAAGAAGTCATGTTTATTTCTACTTCTTCTAAAGCGCCTTCTGACCTTTTAATAGCATCTAAATTAGCATTTACTATTTCTTCACCTTTTTTAGCAAACTTCTTTTTAATTTGTTCCTTTATTTTTCCTATAATTAAATCATAGTTTACTAATCCTGCAACCCTAAAGATTGCGGATTCTAATATCATACTTATCTTATTTGGTATGTTACATTCTTCTGCTATCTTATATGCATCTATTACATACATTTTTATTTCTTTATCTATTATTGTTTTCTTAACTTTATTTGGTAAGAATTTAATTAATTCATCACCTTTTTTAGAACTTACTAAGATAAACGTTCCACCATTTTTTATTTTATCTACTATATCATACTTAAGTAAATATGAGTCCTTAGTACATACTAAAAGGTTTGCTTTTTTTATATAGTATGGTCTTTTAATATCTTCCTTTGATACCCTTAAATTAGATATTGTAACGCCACCAGATTTTTTAGAATCATACCTAAAGTATCCTTGAACATATGCATCAGTATAATTTCCAAGTATCGTAATAATGTCTTTTGATGCTGTTACCATTCCATCAGAACCATAACCATATACTAATATTTCTCTTGTACCTTTATGTTTTATATTATAAGGTTTAACCGTAATACTTTTATTTGTTAAATCATCTGTTATACCAACGGTAAAACCATTAAAAGGTTTATCATCTAAAAAATCAAATACGGATTTAATAGCAGAACAATCAGTATCTTTACCAGAAAGACCATATCTTCCTCCGACTATTAAAGGCTTAATATCCTTTTCTTGATACATAGCGCATACATCTAAATATAGTGGTTCTCCAGCACTTCCAGGTTCTTTAGTCATGTCTAATACCGCTATTTTAGATACTGTTTTAGGCATAACATCAAAGAAGTATTTACTACTAAAAGGTCTATATAAATGAACCTCTAAAAGGCCTAATCCCTCTTCATTTTGAACTACTTCACGCACTGTATCACAAACAGATCCCATTGCAACTATAACTTTTCTTGCATACTTATCACCATAATAATTAAATGGTTTATAATTTTTACCAGTTATTTCATTAATCTTTTGCATATAGCTATTTACAACGTCTGGCATTCTTTCATAAACTTCGTTTCTAGCTTCAGTATTTTGAAAGTATATATCATCATTTTGGGTTGTACCACGAATTACTTTTTTGGCAAGTAAGCTGTTATCTTTAAAGTCTTCTAATGCCTTTCTATTTAGTAAATAAATTAGATCATTGCCATCTAAGATTTCTATTTTTTTAAGTTCATGAGACGTTCTAAAGCCATCAAAGAAATTTAAAACAGGAAGTCTATTATCAATAGAAGATAAATAAGATACCGCGGTTAAATCCATAACGTCTTGAACGTTTGATGATGAAATCATTGCAAAACCAGTTTGTCTTACTGCATATATGTCTTGATGATCTCCAAGTATACTTAAAGCATGGGTTGCAATAGATCTTGCCGCTACGTTTATAACACAAGGAAGTAATTCTCCTGCTATCTTATACATACTAGGTATCATAAGTAAAAGGCCTTGTGATGCAGTATAAGTTGTTGCAAGACATCCTGCTTGTAAAGCTCCATGTACAACACCTATCGCACCTGCTTCACTTTGCATTTCAATTACCTTAACTGGATTACCATATAAGTTGTTAAATTTCTTACTTGATAGTTCATCTACTTTTTCAGCCATAGCAGAAGCTGGTGTTATAGGATAAATTGAAGCAAGTTCACTAAACAAATAAGATATGTAACTACAAGCCTCATTACCATCCATTACTTTATACTTTTTCATTTAAATCATTCCTTTACTATATAAATAAATTATACCATTATTAGTCTTATTTTTAAAGAATAAAAAAAATGGTTATGTTTTTTAACCATTTTTTCTTGCATCAAATTTCTTTCTTTCTTCGGTATTAAGTATTTTCTTTCTCATTCTAAAGTTTTCAGGTGTAACTTCCACTAATTCATCAGAGTTAATATAATCTAAGCATACTTCCAAAGATAATTTACGTGGTCTTTTTAACACTACCGTATGATCTTTACCAGCACTTCTTGTATTAGTTTGTTGTTTTTGTTTTACAACGTTTACTGCTAAATCATTTTCTCTGTTATTTTCACCAACTATCATACCTTCATATACTTCACATCCAGGTTCGATAAACATAACTCCTCTATCTTCTAACTGTCCAAGTCCGTATGCTGATGCCCTACCATTTTCCATAGAAACTAAAACTCCTAGTTTTCTTTCTCCTACAACAGCATCTGCCATTGGTTTATAAGTGCTAAAAGTATGGTTAATAATACCGTAACCCTTAGTCATGGTCATATAATCAGTCATAAATCCAATAAGTCCACGTGATGGAATAGAATAATTTAATCTTACTTGGTTTTGATGATTTGTCATTTGAATCATTTCCGCTCCACGTGTTCCAAGTGCTTCTATTACGGCACCTACGTTTTCCTCTGGAACTTCTAGTTGTAAATCTTCGTATGGTTCACAAGGTACCCCATCAATTTCCTTTACGATAACTTCTGGTTTAGATACTTGAAGTTCGTATCCTTGTCTTCTCATATTTTCAATTAAAATAGATAAGTGAAGTTCACCACGTCCTGATACAATCCAGCTTTCAGTATCATTTTGTCTTACTCTTAAAGATACGTCTCTTTGAGTTTCTTTTATTAATCTTTCTTCTAGTTTTCTTGCTGTTACAAGCTTACCTTCTCTTCCTGCAAAAGGAGAGTTGTTAACAGAAAACGTCATTTGAAGCGTTGGTTCATCTATTCTAAGTGGTTCTAGTGCTTCTTCTTTTCCTATAGTACATACAGTTTCTCCAACTGATATATCTGGAAGACCTGCGATTGCAACTATCTCTCCTGCATGAGCTTCTTTAACTTCTATTCTCTTAAGTCCTAGAAATCCGAATAATTTTTGAATTCTAAATTGTTTAATTGTTCCGTCTAATCTAACACAAGATACGTTTTCATTTTCTCTTATAGTACCACGAGCAACACGTCCAATACCAATTCTTCCAACGTAATCATTATAGTCTAGTAAGGCTGGTTGAAATTGTAAAGGAGAAGTTACATCCATTGAAGGGCCTGGTATATTATTAACAATCATATCAAGAACTGGATCCATAGTATGTTTTTGAGTTGATAAATCAGGTGAAATACTTGATGTACCTTGAAGTGCTGATACATAAACAACTGGAAAATCTAATTGATCATCATTTGCTCCAAGTTCCATGAATAATTCTAATACTTCGTCTAATACTTCATTTATTCTAGTAGAAGGTTTATCAACTTTATTAATTGCAACTATTGGTTTTACACCAGCTTCTAAAGCCTTTTTAAGAACAAATCTTGTTTGTGGCATAGTTCCTTCATATGCATCGACAACAAGTAATACACCATCTACCATGTGCATTATTCTTTCTACTTCACCACCAAAATCAGCATGACCTGGAGTATCTAGTATATTTATTCTATAATTCTTATAATTGATAGCAGTTGTCTTGGCTAGAATCGTTATACCTCGTTCTCTTTCAATGTCATTAGAATCCATTGCTCTATCCATTATTTGCTGATTTTCTCTTAAAGTATCTGATTGCTCTAATAATTGATTTACTAATGTTGTTTTACCATGGTCAACATGGGCAATTATTGCAACATTTCTTATTTCCATAAATTACACCTCTTTTTTACTAACTCGTTAATTATAGCACAAAATATCAAAATATTACAAAAAAATTAAAAAAGTAAGCATTTTTAGCCTACTTTGTATAACTTGTTGGAATATAAAAAACTAAATTACTTTTTCCATTTTGATATTCTTTTAATTTCGGGGTTAAACTGTTATTTTCACTTAAAAGTTCTATAGCATAATCCACGGATATAATTTTTCCTCTTCCTTCTTCTACTAGTTTATCTGCCTCTTCTTTAGTTGTTATTCCTACTATAACATCACCTGCATAAATAAGATTTGAATTTCTATACGGACCAGATACCTCGTAATATGAAAAACCATATTCTCCAAAAATATCATCTATATCACTTTTAGTATCACCATTTTTTACTTCATATTCAACACAAACATTATTCAATTTATTTTTATTGTTATTATTCTTTTTTATTAAATTACTAACTGACATAGCACCTACAAAAACAATCACACCACAAACTACTATTGATACTACTTTCTTTAATTTTAAATTCTTAGCTTGCTTTCTTTTGTTTTTTTCATCTTTATAAATCTTATATGATCTCTCTGCTTCTCTTTGATTAATTATATCATTTTCTTCTTTCTTCTTTTTTAAATAGGATTCATTAGCCAGTTTAACAAATGCATATTGATCATCAACCATAGGATCATAAGTTTTATCTACACCAGATTTGTCCACCACACCTATATTGTCTGATTTTTCTTCTGATGATTTAAAAGTATTATTGGTATAATATGTTTTTTTATCCTCTTGTTGATTATCATCAATGTTTTTATCACTATTAATTCCTATTTTTTTATCATATAGATTTCTATCTTCAAGAAATAACTTGTATTCCTCTTCAATTTTTTTAAATAATTCTTCTGAATAATCATTCTTTAATCTTTTAATTCTTTCAATTCTATTTGCAATAGCCTCTTCTGAAGCATTTCTTCCAATACCTATTAAACTGTATAAATTATAGTTTTTTTCCATATCATACACTTCCTTTTCAGTTTAATGATAGCAATTTTTAGTATCATTGTCAAATGAAAAAGCATAACAATTATTGTTATACTTCTTGAATTACTGTTATTATCATTGGTCTACATTCTGTTTCTTCATATAGATATTTACTTAGTCTATCTCTTATTCCTAGTTTTATTTTATTATACTCAACATAATTATCAGATGTATTTTCTTGTATTACATCTAGTGAAATCTTTTTCATTTCCTCAATTAAATCATTACTTTCTTTTACATATATAAATCCGCGAGTTAAAACCTCTGGCATTGCCAAAATTTCTTTAGTCCTTTTATCTAAAGTTGCACAAATAATAACGATTCCATTATCAGATAATAATTCTCTATCCTTTAAAACTAGTTCTCCTATATCTTTAGATGAATTACCATCTATTAAGATATCATCTACTTTAACTTTTTCAAACACGTCTTTTAATTCACCCTTAACAAAATTTACAACTTCACCGTTTTGTTTTAAGATTATATTTTCCCTTTTCATACCAACATGAATAGCACAATTAGCATTTGCTATCATATGACGATATTCTCCTATTACAGGCATATAATATTTAGGATTCATTAAATCAAGCATAAGCATTATATCTTCACTCGATGCATGATGAAGTAAATTATCTTTTCTAGACATAGTAATAACATTAGCACCTAACTTTGATATATCATCAACGACTTTAATAGCAAGTTTTTCGTTATAATCGTTTATAGGTTCCATAAAAAACACGGTATCTGTTGGCTTAATTTTAATAAACTTATCATAACCATTTATTATTCTATTTAAATTCATAAAAGGTTTTTCTCTTTCATTGGAAACTAAAATAATAACATCTTTGTCATTTATGTTACTTAAATCTCCAATTCTCTCACGATCAAACTTAATATAATTATTATCCAAAATATCATTTATTATTCCCTGAAGTTTATGACCCATTACAACAACTCTTCTAGTCGTTTTAGAAATTTCATTAAATAATTCTTCTATTCTTGAAACATGAGCAGTAAAAACAGTTACTATAAGTCTATTTTCTGCTTTGTTAATTGTATCTTTTATAAGTTTATCAATTCTATTTTTAGGAGAAGTATATCCAATTTTATCAGCATACATAGACTCCCCTAATAAACACAAAACTCCTTGCTTTCCTATATATGCAAGCTTACCTATATCAGCTTTATACGGTCCTAACATAGTAGCATCAAAAACATAGTTACCTGTATAAAAAATTGTACCATCAGGAGTATTTAAAGCATATCCAACATTATCGGGAATTGAATGAGTTAATCTTACTGGAAAAATGCTTGATTTACCAAAATTAATCTTTTTATGAGGATCAATTGAAATTAGATTTCTATGATTATATTTAACATTAGAATCTAACAATTCCTTTTTTAACATTCCCATTGTAAATTTAGTAGCATATACCTTTAAAGTTGGAATCTCAGAAATTATATCACAAACAGCCCCCATGTTTTTTTCATGCCCATGAGTTATAAAAAGTCCCTTTACGTTTTTCTTGTTTTCTTTTATATAATCAAAATTAGGTATAACATAATCAACACCCAAAAGTTTATCACTAGCAAATTTTAACCCGGCATCAAAAACAAATATATCATTATCAACTTTAACAACATACATATTCTTACCTTCCTCATTAAGGCCACCTAATGCGAATATCTTAATCTTACTCATATATTTCCCTCCTTTCTTTAAATTAAGCTACATAATTATAGCATATTTTAAAAAAAATATCTAGTGAGCAAGAAAAACTAATCTTTATTCATATTATCTAATATATCAATATTCTTTTATCCACATATTTTATATTACTTAAATAATATTATTAATTTTTAAACATACAAAAAGTTAATGATACACAATCATTAACTTATTTTATTTTTCCTATAAAGTTTTTCTTTTTACCACGTTTTATAACTAGTAACTCACCGTCTATTGCTATATCTTTAGTAATTAACATATCACAATCATTTACCTTTTTATCATTAATAGAAATAGATGATGCATTTAAAAATTCTCTTGCTTCTCTTTTACTTGTACAAATATTATTATCAACTAACATATCAATTAGTTTAACTCCTTCTTTAACATTAAATGAAGGAACATTTCTAAAGCACATTAATATTTCATCTTTTGAAAGTGATGATACATTCCCACTAAATAAAGCCTCACTTATTTTAACAGCTTTTTCATATTCTTCCTTACCATGAAGATCAGTTATTACTTCACGAGCTAGTGCTTTATGAGCTTCTCTTAAATGAGGATTTTTGTTATGTTTTTTTTCTAACTCTTCTATTTCTTCTTTACTTAAGAATGTTAATTTCTTTAAGTATTCAATAATCATAGAATCTTCTAGGTTAATTAAATATTGATATAACTCATAAGAAGATGTTTTATTTTTATCTAACCATAGTGCATTTCCTTCAGTTTTACCAAACTTAACTCCATTAGAATCCGTAACAAGTGGCATTACCATTCCGTATAGTTCTTTACCAAGTTTTTTTCTAGTAAGCTCTATACCTGATGTTATATTTCCCCATTGATCTGATCCTGCAACTTGTAGTGTGCATCCTCTTGTTTCATAAAGGTGCATAAAATCAAGTGCTTGAAGTATCATGTATGAAAACTCAGCATAAGTAATACCTGTTTCCATTCTAGATTTAACCTTATCTTTAGCAAGCATGTAATTGATATTAAAATACTTACCATAATCTCTTAAAAAGTCTATTACGTTAATGTCTTTTGTCCAATCATAGTTATTAACTACTTCAAAGCCAAATATCTCTTCTGCTTGTTTTTTAAGTCCCTTAAAGTTATGTTCTACCTCTTCTTTAGATATCATGGGACGCTCTGCTGTTGGCTTAGGATCTCCTATAAGACCTGTTGCACCTCCAACTAATAAAATTGGATGATGTCCCGCCTTAGCAAGTCTTTTAGATATTAAAAATGATGAATAATGACCTATGTGCATAGAATCTGCTGTTGGATCTGTTCCTATGTAAAAAGTTAATTCTTCATTATTTAGTTTATCAATTAATTTTTCATCTGATATGTCTTGAATTAATCCTCTCCATTTTAAATCTTCGTATAATGTCATAATATTCTCCCTTCTATTAAAAAAGTTCATCCTAATTAAAGGATGAACTAATATGTCCACGGTACCACCTTTGTTCTAGATATATGTCTAGCACTTAGTTTAAGTTAACGCCTTTATTACGCTTTAGCTCCAGAGTCGTAAATTCCTTCATCACTAACAATAATATTTTATTCGATTATTATATTATTGTCAATAAATTAATCATTTTTTCTTAAAAACTAACTAAAGCTTAAATAAAAAGTAGAGATTTATCACTACTTTTTATTTAGTTGATTAAATATTAATTTTGTAGAATAACTAGCTCTAAGATTCATTTTTCCACCATTATCTGTACCAACTTCAGAACTAACTCCAAGTGACGCAAAAATATATGCTGATTCTCCAGGTTCCAATTTTAAGTGTACTCCATTATCATCTTCCCAAGTAAAATCATTCATGTCTCTTAAAATCAAATTTCCTTTTTTATCCTCAATTCCCATAATTGAGTCATTATTGGGAAGTTTATAATGTAATATCCTATCATCTAATGTCAAAGAAATTTTTTCAGTAGAACATTCATCCGCATCAAAAATATCATTTCCATTAGTATCATTACATAATTCAGCATCTGTATCACCAATTCCTTTAAAAATTGCTGTAACACTTCCTGTATTTTTTACCTTAAGTGTAAAATACCTTCTTGCTCCCGGCCATTTAAAGCCAGATTTAAAATCCACCGTATCACCACTTACCGTGCATGAATCATCGTAATATCCGTTTTCTTGAATTCCTGATTCATAATAGCTAATAATTGCTTTAGTATTATCTCCTTCTACTAAATTCGAAGGTATTCCTGGCTGACAAGTTGGTGTAATAGAAAAATCTCCTTTAGCTGTTGCCGTACCCATAATATTTAAGTTTTGACTAAATAATGCATATCCTACTACCATTACAAGTAAGAGTGCCAAGCATCCAACAAATATTTTGTTTCTTGTTTTATCCACAAATACTCCTCCTTACCTTTACTTTCTACATGTTTATAATATCATGTACCCCTCCCCCGGTCAAGTTTCTTTAGTCCTGTGGATAACAATCTTGTAAAATTTCGCCAAAAAAAAGATGAATATTCATCTTAATTATTAAAATAATTTTAAAATATCTTTAAAATAATTTTCAAACTGACATTTAATTATTATAAGTTCTTCATTTAGTAAATCTTTTAAATTTAAATAGCTTTGATATATTGGATAACTATTTAATGCATCATATAATTTCTTTATTTCATCTTCTAATTTAGGATCATCATTATTAGTACATATTTTTTGTAATCTTTTTATTTTATTTATTATTTCATTTATTTCTTTATTATTTTTTAACTCTTCTTTGACTCTTACGTAATTTACATATATGTCCTTATTCTTTAATTCATCAAATAATTCATCTATTTTTTCTTCTATGTCATTCATCTATCTTACCATCCAAACTCCAAGTTTTAGCATCAGTAATTTTAACGTTTACTATTTTACCAATATATTTTTTATCTGCCTTAACATTAACTAATTTCATGGTATCAGTATAACCAGCTAACATATTTTCATCTTTTTCACTTACGTTTTCTAATAAAACAGGCATAACTTTACCAACTAATTTATCGTTAGCTTCTTTAGCATACTTATTTATAATTTCATTAAGTTTATATAATCTTTCTTCTTTTTCTTCCTTTGATACGTTATCTTCCATTTTAGCAGCTGGAGTGCCTTCTCTTGGTGAATAAATAAAAGTAAATGCTGAATCATATTTACATTCTTCTGCAAGTTTTAAAGTTTCTTCAAAATCCTCATTTGTTTCACCTGGAAATCCTACTATTATGTCGGTTGTAATAGATGCGTTATCACCTAATTTTTCTCTTATTTTTTTATAAAGTTCTAAATATGATTCTTTGGTATAACGTCTTCCCATAAGTTTTAATATTCTAGATGAACCTGATTGTACTGGAAGATGAATATAGTTACAAATATTATCGTATTTTTTAATTATATCAATCATATTATCAGTAAAATCCCATGGATGAGATGTTACAAATCTTACTCTATTAATACCTGTTTTAGCTACATCTTCAAGTAAGTTTTCCATTTTATAATTTCTATCTTTAAAGTCCTTACCATATGCATTAACATTTTGACCAAGTAATGTAACTTCCATATAGCCTTGTTCTTTTAAGTTTTTAACTTCACTTATTATATCTTCTGGCATTCTACTTCTTTGTTTACCTCTTGTATAAGGAACAATGCAGTACGTACAAAACTTATCACAACCATACATAATATTTACCCATGCTTTATATTTAGAATCCCTTTTAGATGGAAGTCCTTCTATTACGTTTCCTTCATTAGACCATACGTTAACCTCTAGTTTTTCTGTTTTCATATGTTCTTTTAGAATTTCTGGAAGCTTATAGATATTATGAGTTCCAAATACGAAATCCATCCATTTATACTTATTAATTATTTCATCTACTACACTTTCTTCCTGACTCATACATCCTGCAAGTCCAACCATTAAATTAGGTTTATCCTGCTTTAAGTGCTTTATTCTACCAAGCATCCCAAAAGTTTTATTATGTGCATTTTCTCTAATAGCACAAGTATTTAAAATAATTAAGTCAGCATCTTCATAATCATCTGTTTTAGTAAACTTCATATCTTCTAATATTGCAGATATAACTTCACTATCATGTTCATTCATCTGACAACCATAAGTCTTAATAAAGTACTTTTTATTTTCTCCTAAGTTTTTAACTTCATCTGGAATTTTATATTCATTTCTTAATACTTTTATATCTTCTTTAGTTCTTTTTTTAGCTTCTATATAATTTGGTTTTAACATATTAATCACTCATTTCTTAAATAAGTATAACATATAAAATAAAAAAGAGAAATTACTTTTTAGTAAAATCCTCTTTTACATATTTTAAAGCAAGATAACCTTTTTATTTTAATTTTCTTACGTAGTCTTTAAACTCTTTCCCTCTAATTTCACATTCTTTATATTGATCCCAAGATGCTGATGCTGGAGATAATAAAACAACGTCTCCGCTTTTTTTAATACCTTCTATTTCTTTCATAGCATCTTTTAAAAATTCATGAGTATAAACAGGGATTTTTAAACTTTTCGCGTAGTCTTCTACTCTTTTCCTACATTCACCAATTGCTAAAACAGCTTTTACGTTTTTCATATATGGTGTAAGTTCGTTAAAGTCTTGTCCTCTTTCTAACCCACCTAATATAATTATGGTTGGCTTATTAAATGAAGAAAGTGCAATTTGAGTACATTTAATGTTAGTAGCTTCAGTATCATTATAATACTTAACACCATCAACTTCCCCTGAAAATTCTAGTCTGTGCTCAACACCTTTAAAATTGTAGGCAACTTTTCTAATGGTTTCATTTGATACATTAAACTCTTTTGCTACCATAATAGATGCCATTACGTTTTCTTTATTATGGTTACCTACTATAATCATTCTATTAGTATCAAGTACTTCTTCATCATTATAGTAAATAATATCATCTTTTAAGTAACAATCAGCCTTTTTCTTTGATGAGAAATATAACTTTTTAGACTTAATATCTTTTGTTTGTTTTAATACTTCATCATTTTCTAAATTAAGAATTGCAATATCATCTTTTGTTTGGTTTTTAAATATCTTTGTTTTAACATCTTTATACTTCTTATAACTATTATCAAAGAAATCAACGTGTGCTTCTGATAAATTAGTCATAACCGCTATATGGGGCTTAAATTCTTTTACGTTATTAAGTTGCTGGCAAGACGTTTCCATAACGATTACATCGCCCTTTTGTAATTTATCTAAAAAACTACATAAAGGATATCCTATATTTCCAGCTAGATGGCATCTAATACCTTCTTCTTTAATCATTTCGTAAGTAAGTGTTGTAGTTGTTGTCTTACCATTAGTACCAGTAATAGAAACTAACGTAACATCTTTTGGCAACAATCTATATGCCATTTCTACTTCATTAATAACTTCTATTTTAAGTTTTTCTGCTTTTTCTACATATTTATGATGAATTGGGACACCTGGATTCTTAATTAAATAGTCATAGCTTTCATCTAACAAGTCATCTGGATGTGAACCAAAGTAAAACTTAACGCCTAAATCTTTTAGTTCTTTTAGTTTATCCCTATCTACTTTACTTTCATCTTTACCATCATTTATTAAAACTTCGTTTCCTCTTTTTACTAAAAATTTAGCAGCTTCATAACCACTTCTTGCAAATCCTAATATAAATATTTTATTATTTTCAAACATACATAACACCTCATAATAATTATACTATAATAAACGTGTTTTAACTAACTTTTTTTATTAAAGTATTTATTTTATCTAAATTATCAAACGTAATACCTACATATTCATCATCCATAACCAAAACAGATACTTTTTCATAAGTATTATCATAGTATTTTTTTAATATGTCTAAATCTTCGTATTTAATATCTATATTAAATATTTCTTTACTTATAATAAAATTTTTTAAATAATTTAATAATTCAATTTCTGTTTGCATAACTACTTATTCCTTTCTTAAATAAAAAAACAATAGTAATTATAATGATTTTAATTTAAAAAATATGTCGAATTATCTGCCTCTTTTAAAAACTTTTTCTAAGTAACAAATTCCACATAACGGAACGTATTTTATTTTTTCATTTTCTCCATCTATCACATTTTCTAATCCATCTTTTACGTATTTGCCATTTATTTTTCTTGCGTTAAAAAAAGCTTTCTTACCACATTCACATATTGTCTCTAGTTCTTTAAACTTATCTGATAATTCAAATAATCTCTTAGAGCCTTCAAAAAATTCCGATTTAAAATTAGTCTTGAGTCCAAAACAAATAACTGGAATATCTAATTTTTTTGATATTATCCATAAATCTTCTACCTGACTTTTAGTTAGAAACTGAGCTTCATCAACTAAAATAGCATCATTTTTCTTAAATCTTTCCATGTATTCATCACTAAGTAAGCTTTCTTTTTTATCTATTTTCATTTGAATCTTTCTTTTAGGTCCAATCCTTGATACTAAATAATCTCCTCCTTTAGTATCTATAACCGATTTTATTAAAATAACCTTTTTATTATTTTCTTCATAATTATAAGCCATTTGTAAAAGAGCCATGCTTTTACCTGAGTTCATTGGTCCATATCTAAATTCTAAATTAGCCATATAAAACACCTACCTAAAAAAGAATATCATTATTGTTTATTTTTGTAAACTAATATTATCAATTAAAAAACTTATAAAATAAAAAAACACTCATTTTAAATAACAAGTGATTTTGTTTTTCCATTTTCTTCTAAAACCTCGTTAATCTTATCTAAATTATCAAACGTAATACCTACATATTCGTCATCCATAACTTTCGTTAATGCGAGATTATATTCCTGTCTCTTATACACATCTCCGAGCCCACGAGACTAAGGCGAATCTCG
>ERZ1026856.769-NODE-769-length-18143-cov-4.897667_pt1 | contig 18143 bp, 17 predicted proteins | sample MGYA00380158_ERZ1026856 | MGnify/ENA primary metagenome ERZ1026856 (study PRJEB33269, sample SAMEA4719794) | human gut metagenome | biome: human-associated habitat; feature: organic feature; material: feces | place: Cameroon | collected 2013-10 ...
GTATATCACCCAAAATAGGAATATCTATCTAAATTTCACTAAAAACAGATATTTTTCACTACAGTACTTGACAATCTTAAAATAGTATGTTATACTATATTAGTTGAATATATGGTATTATTGGAAACGAAACATTCTCTGAAATGATAACGAACAACACATAGTAACGTTGATGCTATCTATTAAGGAGGATTTTTTTATGCCCAAAAACAAACTTCAGGAAGTAGTATTTGGAATACTAATGGTTATAGTCATGGTATATGCTATGGTATGTTACAACATAGCATTAAACTTAGGAGAGTTCACTAATAGAGTGTTTTTAATGGCACTTTCCGAACTACCTATAATGTGTCCCATAGCGTTTATAATAGAAATGGCTTTTGTAGGTAGACTATCAAAAAGCATAGCCTTTAAGATACTAAACCCACAAAAAGATAGTCCATTTTTCATAACTCTGGCTATATCATGTGTAACGGTAACGTTCATGTGTCCTATTATGAGTTTAATAGCTACAGTGTTATTTAATCGTGGTGGCGAAATACTTTCCACATGGATTAAAGCCTGTGTACATAACTTTCCTATGGCACTATGTTGGCAAGTGTTCTATGCTGGACCATTAGTTAGAACCGTATTTAAACTTATCTTCAAAGATAAGCCACTAACCAATACTGAAATCGCTTAAAACGATATACATCCTCTACACTAACCGTGCAGAGGATTTTTTAGTTATTATATTAAAAATTCAAAGTGATACGATAGTATTTTTAGTAGCTATTGACATATTATCTCATAGTGTGGTATTATAATATTAACACATAACACGTTACATATACAATATATCACTTAGGAGGATTTTTTATGGGATTAGTAAAAGCAGTAACCAGTGCAGTAAGTGGCAACTTAGCCGACCAATGGCTTGAAGTAGTAGAGGCTCAGGGAATGAGCGATACTACCGTAGTATGCAAAGGTGTAGTAGTATCTAACGCACCACAAAAAAGAGGTCTATTTGGAGGTGGTTCTAATAATAAAAGAACTTCTAACATAATCTCTAACGGTTCTAAGATACACGTAGGAGTAAACCAAATGATGCTACTCGTAGACGGTGGCAAGATAGTAGACTATTCAGCAGAAGAAGGATACTATACCGTAAACTTATCTTCAGCACCTTCGATGTTTAACGGCGAATTTAAAGACGCAATTCAAGAAACCTTTAATAGAATTAAGTTTGGCGGAGTACCTTCACAGTCACAAGAAGTATACTATATCAACCTACAGGAGATAAAGGGTATCAAGTTTGGAACTAAGTCACCATTAAACTATTTTGATAGCTTTTACAATGCAGAGCTATTCTTAAGATGTTTTGGTACGTACTCCATAAAGATAATAGACCCTTTAAAGTTCTACGCTGAGGCAGTTCCAAGAAACAAGAACATAGTAGACATTAAAGATATAAACGAACAGTACATAGACGAATTTATGTGTGCTTTACAGACTACCATAGCTCAGATGTCTGTAGAAGGCGTTAGAATATCCAACGTGAACTCTATGGGACTAAAACTTTCCAAACATATGGCTCAATGCTTAGATGAAGATTGGACTAAAAATAGAGGTATAGAAGTAGCTTCAGTAGGTATAGCCTCTATCAACTATGATGACGAAAGCAAAAAGCTAATAAATATGCGTAATCAAGGTGCTATGATGAGCAATCCTAACGTCAGTGCAGGCTACATGAACAGTGCTATCGCTCAAGGACTACAGAATGCAGGTTCTAATACGAGTGGAGCTACTAACGGTTACATGGGCATGACTATGGGTATTAATACGTCAAGTCCATTCGTACAGAACATTCCACAAACACAAGCAACCCCACAACAGCAACCTCAAAATGGAGCTAACTCTTGGACTTGTAGTTGTGGTACTACCAATACGAGCAACTTCTGTATGAACTGTGGTTCTAAAAAGCCAGCACCAGTACAAAGCGATTCTTGGACTTGTAGTTGTGGCACTACTAATACAGGTAACTTCTGTATGAACTGCGGTTCTAAGCGACCAGTACAGAACACTTCTTGGATTTGTAGTTGTGGAACTTCCAACACTGGTAAGTTCTGCATGAACTGTGGTTCTAAGCGACCAGAATAATCTTAAACTATCATATACAACGGGAGGGTTTTTATGGACAGTACTGTACAGTATAGATGTCCTAACTGTGGTGGAGATATTCAGTATTCAGCAGAAAAAAAGGGTTTTGAGTGTGAATACTGTATGTCCCACTTTACACAGGCAGAGTTTGAAGAAATATTCAAAGAAGTAGAGGCAGAACACGAAAAAGAACTTAACAATCCCACTACCACCGAATTTGAAGAACATACCAACCTATACGTATGCAATAGTTGTGGTGCCGAAATTATAGCAGACGACAACACTTCTGCTACGTTCTGTTGTTACTGTCATAATCCAGTAGCGTTAAAGGGCAGACTATCAGGAGAGTATAAACCTAAAAGAGTAATTCCATTTGACATCAATAAGGAACAGGCAGAAAAAATATTCAAAGACTGGGTAAGCAAAAAGAAGTTCACACCTACAGACTTCAAATCCAACAGAACCCTTGAAAAGATGACTGGTCTATACGTACCATTTTGGCTTGCAGACTGCACCACTAAAAGTCGTATTACTGGTTTAGCAAAGTCGGAAAAAAGTCTGGGTAATAACAGAACCGAAGTTTCAGAGTACAATATAGTTAGAGAACTTAACGCTACATTTTTGAAAGTTCCAGCCGACGGCGAAAAAAAGATAGAAGACGGTCTTATGCAAGCCATAGAACCTTTTGACTACTCTAAACTAAAAGACTTTTCTATGTCATATCTAAGTGGCTATTATGCCGATAAGTTCGACGTAAACAAGGCGGAAGTATTCCCCAACATAAAGCAACGTGTAAGCGACGGTGTAGTTAGCATAGTAAAGAACGACGTATCTAAGTATACATCTTTTGAGATTACTGGTAAAGATATAAACTTCTTAAAAACCGATTGGGAGTACGTACTAATGCCAGTATGGTTTTTAAACTACAAGTACAAAGAGAAGTTCTATACTTTTGTAGTAAACGGTCAGTCAGGCAAAGTAGCAGGAAAACTACCACTAAGCATAGTCAAACTAATCGGCTTTGGAGTTATACTTACTATAGTGCTTACTATGATATCGGGACTATTCTTATAATAGAGGTGTACACATATGAAAAAGTTTAAGACTATACTAATAACACTATTGAGTGCTATAACTATGATATCTTGTATGGGTGGAACTTCCACTATGGCTGAAACTGAAAACGGTACTAACTCACAACAAACCTATTATGGTGGTGACGAAACAGACGAAGGCATTGGATTTGGTGGACGATTAGCAATATGTATAATAATCAGTGGTGTAGTATGTTTTTCTATAGCGGGTGAATACATATTTCATAAAACCACTAATAGTTCTATATACACTAAAGATACTAACGGAAAAAAACTCATAAAGTTCACACGCAAAGAGGATACTTTTAAACGCAAGTACATAGTGGATAAAAACAAGTAGATACAAAAATATTTGGGTATGGTAGAAACGCCATACCCAAATATACTATTCTTTTCTATTTAACCAAGCATAAGCTAAGTCTAACGCTTCCAATAGAGTGGAACGTTCGCCACTTCTTACTATAGAATCCATTAAACTTAACCCCTCCTTAGTGGATACCTTATATATAGCAATTTTATCAGCAACTTCTATACTTTGCAAGGGCTGTTTGTGAAGTACTTGCATTCTAATAAAGTATTCGTCGCTCATACTACCCAAATAGAGTTCATCATCTTTTCTTAATAAAGGGTAACCCTTATATGTAAGAAAACTTTTTTCTGTACTGGTTTCTTCTATACTCATATATGCAACCGCCTTTCAATAATTATTATACGATACAATAAATATTATATCACACTTTGAATTTTTTTGCAATATGCACAAATGAAAATTATAAAAGCACTAATATTTTATAGACATTTTGGGAATATTGTATATCACATTCGACTATTTTCTATATATTACCAATTAGTCACAAAGTCTGTATCGCCTTCTATATTAGCAATATTAGGTAGTAAAGAGTTATCTAAAAAGCTTGAACGACAAGCAAAACTTACCAATCCGTTATGGACTATAGCCACTTTTCTATCGTTAATGCGGTAGAACTGAACCACATCAGGTTCACCGCCAAACTGTAGATTAATAGTTACAGTAACTTCAGGTTCACCAGATACGGCATCTAAGTATAGTTCTTCGGCAGGTGCTTTGATTAGTGCTTGATAGAAACTCTTGTATCTGTTAAGGTCGAAGTCTTTACCGTTTAGTTTAACCGAATAGTCATCGGAAGTTCCTTCACCCTCAAACTTTAAAGTAGTATCTTTAGTGGTAATAGTCATATCTTTGATATCGTAGATATACGTACCAAATACTAACTGAGAGGTAATATCCATAGGTTTTACGTTCAACCAAGGTACAGAACTTTCCGAAAATGCGAATAGTATATCTATACCTTCAAAGTATCCAAAGTAGGCGGTATAGTCCTCATCGTAAGAAGTGGAACTATAAGAAGAACCTATCTTTAGATTATAAGTGTTTCCGTCGTCACAGACCATAGTAACTTCACAAGTAGGGTCATTTATTCCAGCCACTTCTAACTGTTCTTCTGTAGGTGATAACGATACTATACTATCAGCAGTAAGTCCGAACATACTATGTGTAATATCTTGTGAGTTATCTGCATTAAGGTATGCATATACTGGAGAAGTCATAATATGACTTGCCGAAGTACCGCCTATATAGTCTTCGTCGTCGGCTCTGTGGTCGTATTGGAGTACTATATCGTAGTCTAAGTCTTTACGCTTTATGGTTAAGTTTTCGACTGTAGGATATTCATCATCGGCAGGAGTTTCTAAGCACACTCTTGAGATAAAGTAGTTACTATCTTTTTGGAATACATATAGTGGATTACTACTTACCGTATATACTGCGTCTTCATCGGACATCTTTAGATACATACCCTCTACAGGACTATTATCCCCTACTAAGAACGTTTCGGAGGAACTATCGTCAAAGTATACGGTAACGGTAGCGGAAGGGTTGTCCAAACCGAACTGACTTAAGTCTGTAGGGTTTTCGTCCACCAGTTCCAAAGCCTCTAAAGAGGCACAGTTATTAGCTATAGTAGATACTATAGTATCGTTTTGAGTATACTTAGAGATTTCATCTATAGAGTATTTAGCGTCGGTATCGTCTGTAGCTTTAGCGGTACGTTCAAGAGTATAACCACCCGATGGATTGTCCACTACTACCTTGTTTACTTCGCTACTATCGTGTTGATAGAATATATGGTTAGCTTCTGCTATTAAAGAGTCTCCCACTTCAGCATCTTCACTATTAGAACTATCCGTTAGCTTTAAAGCCACCAGACCGCCACCCAATAGTACTAAACATACACTACAAGCTATTATTCCCTTAACGGTTTTATTCATATAAAAGGCTACCTCCATAAAATATTAATATGCTAACTTAGTACTATAGAAACGTACTAAATAGCACGTTTCTATGTACCATGGTACTTTAAGTTACTTATTTCTACGTTTAGCGAATACTATAAATCCTATAACGACTACTACTAAAGGTACTACCATTACTAATATAGTCTTAAGTACGTTGTATTGAAGGTTACTAATTTCTACGGAAGATACTACTAAGCTCTTAGGTACTATAGTAATACCTTGAGACTTACCAGTCATCTTATTTATAGCGTTTAGTATAAATTCGCCGTTGTTATAAGAAGTATCCGAAGTGATATATACGTCGGTCATGAATGCAGAACCCATAACCATAACGTTGCTGGTAACTTTTTCGTTGTTATCGTCGAATATATACTTAGAACCCATAGCCATAACGTTCTGTATACCGGTTACAGCAGTAGAGATATCAAAAGTATTATCAGCATCTAAAGGTACTAAAGCAGAAGTGCTTGAAGTATTAAGTATAGTACAAGTTTCCCTGTCGCCGTTGGTTTCCCAAAGAAGTTCGATAGGTCTTGCAACTGGTACTGCTATAGGTAGTGTAGTATCGGACACTAATGAAGAGTAGTCATCATTAGCTATAACGCCTATAGAAGAGTTTATATAGTTATTTAAACCGTATACACCTACAGTCTGTGCAGAAGAACTATCAGTTTCTACAACGTAGTTATCGCCAACTTTTAAGCCCCATTCTGCTAAAAATTCATCTATATGAGTAGTAGTATTTTGGTCATAGTTAGCCACATATAGCATATTCTTGCCGAGTTTACCGTCATTGTATAGATAGTCACTAATCTTATCTATAACGGCTGAGTTGAAGTCGTTTAATGGAGAGAATACCACTAATAGGTCGGTACTGTCTACGTCTATATCGGAAGTAAGAATATCCAACTCTTCAACGTCGTAACCGTTGCTTTCTATCATGTTCTTTAAAGCATAGCTTGCGTACTGTACGGAATTTGGCATATCAGCACTTACTAATACAGCCTTTTTAGGGTTAGCGTCTGTTACGTACATAACGGCAGAAGTAAGTTCTTGCTCTGCTTTAGATTGAGTAACCGAACCGTTACCGCTATCATCATAGGATATAGTAAATAGGTCGTTTAGAGTTAATACTTTAATTCTATCGCTATCGTTTTCGCCTGTACCCTTACGATATACTACTATATCACCTTCTGTTAAGTCTCCACTATAGATACTCTTAAACTTAGATACGTAGTTAGGATTTTTATTCATATTGATGTACTCTACAGTAACCTTATCGGAATACTTAGCGTACTTTTGAATAACTTCAGAAGCCTGTTTATAGTATATAGCTTTATCTTCAAAGTTACTCTTATCGGAAAGTACTATAATTTGAACGTCCTGTTGTACGTCGTTTAGATAGTCTATAGTATCTTGTGAGATAGTAAATATATCATCATTAGTCAAGTCCAAAGTAAGGTCGAAACGGTCAGTAACGTTAGTAGCTATCACGTTTATAACTACTACTATAGCGACCACTATAACGGTAAGAGCAGTAGCTAAAGAGCCATACTTTAGTTTCTTTTTGTTTATAGGTTGCTTTTCCTTTTTAGGTTTAGACTGTTTTTCCTTTTTGTCTTTCTTGTTATCTTCGCTCATGTTTATCAATACCTCCTATATATTAGCTCCAACGACGTTTTTCAAACACTCTAACGGTAAAGAAGTTAAACAGTGCTATTACGCTAACGTAGAATAGTACACTGGATAAGTCGAAAATACCCTGTGTAAACTCATAGTATCTGGTATAGAACGATAGAGAGTTTAATATGGTAACTAAAGGAGTCCAAGAGATTAAAGAAGATAGGCTATCTAATAGATATAGTACTAACAGTGCAAACATACCACCTATAGCAGCTACTATCTGATTTTCGGTCAATGCAGATACGAACATCGCAACCGAAATAAATGCTCCACCTAATAGCAATAACGCTAAACAGTTAGACAATACTAAAGCCCAAGATACACTTCCAAAAAACGCTAATATCAAAGCGTATACTAAAAAGATAGCTATTCCTAAAGCGTATAGTGTAAACGCTGAAAAGTATTTACCCAATACTATCTCAGTTAAACTTACTGGTGCGGTCAATAAACCCTGTTCGGTCTTCTGCTTTTTTTCCTCACTCATTAGACGCATAGTGGTAATAGGAATTAAAAATAGTATTACCATGAACATAGAGGAAAACACCGAAGACATATCCGTATTACCAGAGTATAGACAACTTAAACTAAAAAACAACGCTGAGAAAAAGTAGAACACTCCTAAAAAGATATACGCAATAGCAGAAGAAAAGAACGCTCCCATTTCACGCCTATATATAGCACCCATTACTTACTACCTCCGTCTTTAATAACTTCTTTATTTTTATAGATATTTTCGCCCATAGTAATCTTTAAGAATATATCTTCTAATGACATTTCGTTATTCTTCATCATTAGAATGTTAAGGTTATTTTCTTTGCATACTCTGTTAATATCGTAACGAACGTCCATGCCTTCTTTAGCTTCTATATCGAACTCCCAAACGTTGTCTTCTCTAAGCATATCAGCCTTAACCGATACTATGCCGTCAATATCACGGATAAGTTTAATAATCTGTTTTCTGTCAGCACCGTCTATTCTCATAATAAGCCTGTGGTCGCCTGATACGGTTTTAGAAAGGTTATCTATAGTATCTTCGGCGGCGACTTTTCCGTTGTTAATAATAATAACACGGTCGCATACTGCCTGAATTTCGGATAGTATATGTGAAGATAGTATTACAGTATGTTTTTTACCTAAACGTTTTACTAAAGTTCTAATTTCTATAATCTGTTTAGGGTCTAAACCTACAGTAGGTTCATCAAGAATAAGTACTGGCGGATTGCCTATTAACGCTTGAGCTAAACCTACTCTTTGCTTATAACCTTTAGAGAGGTTTTTAATAATACGTTCGTATACATCGTTAATCTTAACTAAGTCGCATACGTCGTGTAGGTGTGACTTTCTTGGAAGTTTGCACTTTTTAAGGTCGTACACAAAGTTAAGATAGTCTTTAACGGTCATATCTAAGTATAGCGGTGGAATTTCTGGAAGATAGCCTATATTTTTTTTAGCCTTAATAGGTTCTTCAAAGATATCTATTCCGTTAATAGTAGCACTTCCCGAAGTAGATGAGATATAGCCAGTAAGCATATTCATAGTAGTAGACTTACCAGCACCATTAGGACCTAAAAAGCCCAGTATTTCGCCGTCCTCCACCGTAAAAGATATGTCATTTACCGCCAACTTGTCGCCATATCTTTTAGTAAGATTTTTAATTTCTATCATAGAAAAAATCGCCCTCCTGATAGTTTAATATTACATACCATGCACAAGCACTATTATATTTAAAGTATGTGAAAGTTATATGATAGTAGTATATCTTGAATATGAAAGTTTTAACACACTAACTCTGCTTGCAAGAACATACTGCAATATCGTTATATATAGCCTGTTTAAGTTCTTCTATAGAGTTAAACTTGTGTTCTGGTCTAACGTAGTCGTATAAAGACACTCTAACCACTCTATTATACAAGTCACCCGAATAGCCTATAATATGAGTTTCTGCAACGGGAACACCCTCATTAGTAACGGTAGGTTTCACGCCAACGTTGGTCATAGACGGGTATTCTATACCGTCTATAGTGGTTATAGAGCGGTACACTCCGAACTTAGCTATAACCTGTCTTTCTCCGAATAGTTGATTTATAGTAGGAACGTTTATAGTACGTCCTATCTGTGTTCCGTGAACCACCAACTTATTAATATAGTAGTTATATCCCAATAGAGCGTTAGCCTCTTTAACGTTACCTTCGCTTAGTAGTGTTCTAATCTTACTGGAAGATACTATACCACCGTTAGAGGCTATAGACTGCATAACTTTAACGGTAAATCCGAACGTCTTTCCATAGTCGATTAAATCGTTATGGTCACAAGTAGCACCTTTTCCGAACCTAAAGCGTTGACCACATACTACTACTTTAGCGTGCATTCTATTGGATAGTATATCCTTAGCGAACTCCAAACCGCTCATATTCTTAACGTCGTTGAACTTAGGACAGAGTATAGTATCCACACCCATAGACTTAAGCATATCCAGTTTAGAGTTATTGTCTAATATGTAGTGTAGTTCTCTGCCCTGTTTGATACGCATATCTTCAGCTGAAAAGGTAAATATACCAGTCTTAAGTCCCATAGACTTGTACTTTAAAGCCTCACCTATTACGGCTTTGTGTCCCAAGTGTACACCGTCGAATATTCCCAAAGCTATAGCGTATTCGTCTGCCATAGTATAACACCACCTTAAATAGTCTAAAAGTTTTTACCCACTCTTAATATGCCCTCTGTAGGGTCTACATTAGCAGTACCTATAAAGACACCGTCAAAAGAGTACACAGCATAAGTAGAGTACTCAGTAGATACGTTAAGTTCTAAGATTGGTAGTTTAACGCCGTTTCTGTACTGTTTAGTTTGAACTTCTGAAAGGGATAGTTTAGGATAGTCTTTAAAGATAGTTTCAGTAGGTACTATTAGACTATCTATAGAACTATCTAACATAGCGTTAGTAACGTCTTCAAAGGAGTAGCAGTCTTTTAAGTCGAAACCACTGGCAGAAGTTCTAACTAAAGAAGTCATATAACCACCCACGCCTAAAGCGTCGCCGATATCGTTTATAAGAGTTCTAACATAAGTACCCTTACCACAACTAATTTCTAAAGTACCTGATAGAGTATCTGCACCATAAGATAGTACTCTAATACTGTATACTACTATCTTACGTGGTGGACGTTCTACCACTATATTTTTTCGAGCCAAATCGTATAGTCGCTGACCGTTTATAGACACTGCCGAATACATGGGCGGAACTTGTAATATTTCGCCTATGTAATCTTTTAAGACGCTTTGGATATCTTCAATAGTAACCTTTTTAGGTTCAAAAGTGTGTGTTATAGTGCCTGTACTATCTTGAGTATCGGTAGTAGCACCGAATTTGAACCCTGCAATATAGCACTTATCATCGTTAGGGAGTATATCGCAACACTTAGTAGCCTTTCCGACAAATACAGGAAGTACACCCGTAGCCATAGGGTCTAACGTTCCAGAGTGACCCAATCTTTTAAACTTCAATATACCTCTAAGTTTGCCTATAACGTCGAACGAAGTAAAGCCAGCAGGTTTGTTAATACATAGTATACCGTCTTTCATTAAGAAAGTTCCTCCGATACTGCATCTACTAACTGCTTGATAGCGTCGTCACAAGATATATTTTCCAACTTGCAACCACCAGCCTTTACGTGACCGCCACCGCCGAACTTAGCACATACTTTAGATACGTCCACATCACTAACCGAACGCAAAGATACTTTAAAGGTATCTTTTTCCATTTCTTTCATAGTGATACCCACACATACGCCTTCTACTTGTGTAGATATAGCAGTAATACCTTCAAAGTCGTCTAACGATAGGTTTAAACGCTTAATCATATCTTGAGTGATACATACTACGGTACACTTGCCGTCAAGATAGTAGCTAATGTTAGACATAGCCTCTTTTTCGGCATTAAGTCGGCTTGGACTTTTAATATCAAATAGTACTCTGTTAATAGTTGCGTAGTCTATATTAGGGTACTGTTCCATAATTTCGCTAACTATTCTATGAGTTTCAGCGTTGCAGTTGCTGAACTTAAAGCAACCCGTATCGGTAGCTATACCAGTATATAAGCACTTAGCGACTATTTCAGAAATTTTAATACCCATAGTCTTAAATAGAGTATATACCACCTCACAGTTAGCCGAAGAGTTAGGAGATACCAATAGATACTTAGAGTACTCTTTATTAGATATATGATGGTCTATACATAAGTAAACCTTATCGCCATAAGGTTCGTTTAAAGAACCTAATAGTTTAGTATCGGCAACGTCTGTAGAAACTATATACTTTGGAGTAAACTCTAAGTCCACATAGTCTTTAGTGATGTAGTCGTATTTGTGATGAAAACTATCGCTACATAATACTTTAGCCTTTTTTCCCATACTGGTTAGAGTGTAGTATAACGCTAATCCTGAACCTATAGTATCACCGTCTGGGCTTTGATGTGTTAGTATATATACATAGTCTAAATCTTTTAATATTTCAGCGGTTTGCTGATAGTTTAGTTTGATGCTCAAATATATCGCCTCCTGTAAGATTATACTTCGGTATCGTCTTCTGTAGTTTCGTCTTCGCCTAAGTCGATATCCTTAATAATTTCGTTAATCTTAGTAGAGTACTCTATACTATCGTCTGCTATAAAGTGTAGGTCAGGACACTTTCTCATTTTCAAGCGAGCGAATAGTTCTCTTTTAATATATCCTGAAGCGGACTTTAGTCCCTCTACCGATTTTTTAGTACTTTCCATACCGTATAGACTGGAAACGTACACCTTACAATGAGATAAGTCTCTGGTAAGGTCGCATTTAACTATAGATAGCATACTGTCTATTCTTGGGTCTTTAAGTTCTCTAAAAATAGCAGTAAGTTCTCTGTTAATGTCTTCTTCAAGTCTTTGTGATTTAAAGTTTGGCATATTATACCTCCAAAAATATTAACTGTACATATATTCTACGGGCAGATAATCTTAAAAAAATCCACCCGTTGAAGATAAGTATTATAGTAATACTAACGTTAAAAGTTAGTCTTCTCTATATTCTTCCATTATAAATGCTTCTAATATGTCGCCTTCCTTAATGTCGTTAAACTTAGTAAGACCTATACCACATTCATAACCAGAAGCTACTTCTTTAGCGTCGTCCTTAAAACGCTTTAGACTGTCTATCTTGTCTTCGGCTATTACTATACCGTCACGAACTACACGAATTTCGGAAGAACGAGTAATCTTGCCGTTTAGCACGTAAGAACCAGCTATTTGACCTACGTTAGAAATCTTGTATACTTGACGAACTTCAGCTCTACCAAGTTGAACCTCTCTAATCTTAGGAGCGAGCATACCCTTCATAGCGGTAGATACTTCGTCTATAGCGTCGTATATTACTCTGTATAGTCTAATATCCACGCCGTCACGTTCAGCACTTTCGGAAGCTACTGGGTCTGGTCTAACGTTAAAGCCAACTATTATAGCGTTAGATACTGACGCAAGCATAACGTCGCTTTCGCTTACAGCACCTACAGCCCCGTGAATAACCTTTACTCTAACTTCGTCGTTAGATAGCTTTTCTAAAGACTGCTTTACGGCTTCTACAGAACCTTGAACGTCCGCCTTAACTATGATAGGAAGTTCTTTCATTTCGCCCTGTTCAATTTGAGAGAATAGATTATCAAGAGTAACCTTTTGATAGTTTTTAAACTGTTGTTGTTTAGCCTCATGTTTTCTTTGCTCTACTAATTCTCTTGCGAGCTTTTCGTCTTCTACGGCGTTAAAGGTATCACCAGCAGAAGGAACTTCAGCAAGACCAGTAATTTCAACAGGAACGGAAGGACCAGCAGAAGTAACCTGTTTACCCTTATCGTTAGTCATAACTCTAACTCTACCTACAGAAGTACCTGCGATTATTACGTCGCCTTGATGTAAAGTACCATTCTGTACTAATATAGTAGCTACAGGACCTCTACCCTTATCTAACTTAGCCTCTATGATAGCACCCTTAGCAAGTCTGTTAGGATTAGCTTTAAGTTCTTTAACTTCGGCTACTAATAGGATGTTTTCCAATAGGTCGTCAATACCTTCACCAGTCTTAGCGGATACTGGAACGCATATAGTATCACCGCCCCACTCTTCGCAAACTATACCTTGCTCGGTGAGTTCTTGTTTAACTCTATCAGCGTTAGCACCTTCAACGTCCATCTTATTTATAGCTACTATTAAGGTAACGCCTGCTGCCTTAGCGTGATTTATAGACTCTATAGTCTGAGGCATAATACCGTCATCGCCTGCTACTACTAATACTGCTATATCGGTAATGTTAGCACCTCTTGCTCTCATAGAAGTAAAAGCCTCGTGTCCAGGGGTATCTAAGAATGTAATATCCTTACCCTGATAGTTTACTTGATAAGCACCTATATGTTGAGTGATACCACCAGCTTCGGAAGCCGTAACGTGAGCGTGTCTAATTCTATCAAGGATAGAAGTCTTACCATGGTCTACGTGTCCCATAACTACTACTACTGGACAACGTTCTTCTACATTGTCGCTATCGTCGTCGCTATCGTCGATAAGACGTTCTTCAATAGTAACTATTACTTCCTTTTCTACTTTAGCGTTAAATTCTTCAGCTATTAAGGAAGCAGTATCAAAGTCTACAGTTTCGTTGATGCTTGCCATAATGCCTAAGCCCATAAGTTTTTTGATTACGTCGCTAACGGTAACCTTTAAACGAGAAGCGAGTTCACTAACTACTATTTCATCAGGAATTAGTACTTTAAGTTGTTGTTTTCTTGCTCTTTCGAGTTCTAAACGACGAAGCTTTTCAGTTTCGGTTTCCTTCTTAGTGGAGTACTTTTGTCTTTGCTTCTGTGCAGACTTTTGGGTAATCTTCTGTTTCTTAGAGTAGTTATCTTTTTGTCTGTTAGCAGGAGCTATCTGTTCGTAGCGTTCGTTGTACTTATCTAAGTCGATATAGCTACTACTACTACGAGTGTCTACAGTTCTAATAGTTTGGTTAGGAGCTACCATACTTGATGAGGAAATATTAACGTTAAGTTGAGTCTTTTCTCCTCTGTTGTGTGGTTTAGCTTGTGCTTTTGGCTTAGGTTGATACTGTGTTTTAGTAGTAGTATCGTTGGACTTAGCCTGTGGCTTTTGAGTTTTAAAATTAGCACTCTTGTTAGTAGTATTATTAGTAACGTTAGTCTTGTTAGCGTTTTGACTTTGACTACTGTTACTATTAAATCTGTTGTTACCGTTGCTATTGTAGTTGTTAGTTCTGTTGTTATTGGTGTTGTTAGAACCATTCTTTGAATAGTTACCGTTGTTATTTCTATTATCGTTGCTATAACTGTTTGAACCCTGTCTGTTATTAGACTTGTTACCGTTACTGTTATAGTTTCGACTATTTCCTTGTCTGTCTGTTCTGTCCTGTCTGTTACTATTATTAGACTTATTATAGTTAGAGCTATTAGTAGTACCTTGTTGTGAACTATTCTTTCTATCAAAAGGTTTATTATTAACGTCTTTATTAGTATTACTGCTACCGTTTTTAGAGTTAGCGTAGTTATCAAAAGATGATACTTGGTTTTTTTGAGTAAAGTGTTCTAATACCAAGTTTACTTCTCCTTCGGAAAGTTGAGACGATGGCTTTTTACGAGGTGCATTGCTATTATACTTAGCAATAACGTCTATAATTTTGCTCTTGTCTACGTTTAAATCTTTAGCAAGGTCTAATAGTTTAACCTTTTTCTGCATAAATAGAAACCCCCTTAAATAGTGGCGTAGTATAGCCAGTCTGTATGCGTAACAGTGTACGCATAAAGACCGACTAATACAATATTACTGTTACTTATTATTAGACCAACTTTTTAAAAGCCTTAGCAAAGCCGTCATCACATATAGCGATAACGCCTACGTTAAGACCTATATATTGGTCTACGTCGGATATAGTCAAAGGAATGCTTAGGAAATCTACCCCTTGTACGTTTTGACTATCCACTCTATACTTTAACTCTTTAATAGTCTTTTCCGAGGTGTTAGAAGCTACCAATATACACTTAGACTTATGCTTAACTATAGCTTCTAAGGTAACGTCAAAGCCACCTACTAACCTACCTGCCCTTCGGCACATGGTAAGCAGATTAACTATCTTTTGAAAGTTCATCTCTCATCACCTCATAGACTTCTTCAGGTATTCTGCAAGAGAATACTCTTTCTATCTTTCTGCTCTTTTGAGCAACGTTTAGACACTCTACTTTAGGGCATATGTAAGCCCCTCTGCCAGACTTTTTTCCGGTTTTGTCCAAAGAAATTTCACCTTCAGGCGACTTAACTATTCTAATAAGTTCACGCTTAGGTAAGTTTTGACCACAACCGCAACACATTCTAATAGGTACTTTTTTATGTTTCATCATAAAACTTAGTCTTCCTTTTTAGCGTTCTTTTTTTCTGCCTTGATGTCTATCTTGCACTTAGTTAGATTAGCCGCTAACTTAGCGTTTTGACCGCCATTACCTATAGCTAAAGATATTTGGTCTTCTGGAACGGTAACACGGCATACTGTAATTTCCTTAGGTGCATGAGTCTTATTGTCTATAATAGTTTCGGTATCCATAGTAACGTTAAGAACCTTAGCAGGTGATAGAGCGTTAGCTACAAACTTTTCTATATCTGGGCTATACTCTACTATATCCACGTTTTCTACGTTATCGAACATATGGCTATCACGTACGTTGTGATATCTGTAGTTCATGCACTTAGAACCGCCTAATTCAGCACGAACGGCGTTAATTCTGGAATTACCTTCACCTATGCAAGCACCTATAGGGTCTACGTTAGGGTCGTTAGAACATACTGCTATTTTAGTTCTTGAACCAGCTTCACGAGCTATAGACTTAATCTCTACTATACCCTCTTGAATTTCAGGAACTTCTAACTCAAATAGCTTTCTAATAAAGTCCCAATGTGTACGGGATATCTTAACATAAGGATTAGTCTTTAACTTATTACCTATTTCTAATACGTATACTTTAACGGATTGACCAACTTCAAATACTTCATTAGGAATCTGTTCGTTCTTGTATAGTACTATTTCGCTACCGTTGTAAGATAGTATTACGTTGTAGTCGCTACCGCTACCCTTACCGTCCCTACGTTGAGACTGTTCTACTCTAACTACTGTAGTAGTAATGCAACAGTGTTCTAAGTGTTCAAAGGTATTAATAAGTCTGCTTCTAAGGATATCCTTAATTTCGCCTCTAATAGACTGTTTAGCCTGATTTACTGCGGTTCTACCAAGTTTAGAAACGTTTATCTTTACTGGGAAGAATACAGGGTTTTCATCAGTACCACAAGATACAGGAATAGCATATCTATTTCTTGAGAAGTTAATCTTGTTAGCTTCGTTCACGTCTATTACGGTAAAGTCCCAAGGCTTTTCGCCGTTAAGATTTACTACTTCCTTTTCTAAGTATACGTTAAAAGTTCTTGCTTCCTTATCGATTTGAATTTTAACGTGTTTTCTCATGTATTCTTCGTAAGCGTCCTTGTTTTCAAAGTATACGGTTTTGTTGTTGAAGTCGTGTTCGTAGTACTTTTTAACAGTTTTAAAGATAGCGTCTTTAACCTTATCGATAATAACTTCGTCTGGGATATCTACTTCTTGTTGAAGGATTTCCATAGCATCGAATAGTTCTCTTAGTATTTTGTTATCCATCTTAACACCAGGTTCTTCGTCTATGCTATAGGTAGTAAATCTTACAGAAGAACGTGAGTTTTTAAGAGTGTTAATGCCGTTATTAACCATCTTATTTAAAGATTGACGAATTAAAGCTATAGTTTGGTCTTGTACTAACGATAGGTCAAACTCTACTGGACAGTATACAGGATTATCATCATCACCACATTGAATAGTAGGTTCTATTCTTCTTGCCTGATTAATATCTATAACAGTAAAGTCCCAAGGTTCGTCACCGCCAAGGTCAAGAACTTCTTTTTCGATATAAGCCGTAATAGTCTTAACGTCACGGTCTATAGTTACATTAGTATGTAGGTCTAAATAAGCCTCATATTCGTCTTTGTGTTTAGCGTACATAGTGGAGTCTTCTGCTGTAGTTTCAAAGTATTCCTTAATAGCTTTAATAACGTTTTTAGTTATCACTTCATCAGAAACTTTAATAGGGAGTAGTTTTACCCCTTGATATAGATTGTTCATAGTTTTTAATACTACCTAATAATATAGTAATTTTTTGGTAGTTACTCCTTTCATAAGTAATTATATAAAATAGTCCTCATGGACGTTTACTTTAGAGACTTCCTGTAGAGGTATAACGGCATCGCAAGTATCATCTTGTGGTACTACCGTCATAGTATCTTTAGAATACTCTTTTAAAGTGCCAGTAAGAACCTTGCCGAACTTACTATTAGGGCGAATATAGGTTATATCTATTAGTTCGCCAAGATAGTTAGCAAAGTGTTCGTATCTTATAAGTTCCCTGCCCAAGCCAGCCGAACCGACTTCAAAGATATAGTGTTGTTTAATAGGGTCTACTTCGTCTATAAGGTCGTTTAAAGGTCTGCTAAGGTTTTCGCAGTCGTCGATGTTTACGCCGTCTTCCTTGTCGATAAACACTCTTAGATACCATTCAGCACCCTCTTTTTCAAACCTAACGTCCCAAATAGTAAGACCTAACTCTTCAGCAATAGGAAAAGCTAAATCGTATATTAACTTTTCGGTGTTGCCATACTTTTTTATCTTCATTAAAAGTTCCTCCATATACAAATGAAAGACAGGTTTAAACCTGTCTTTGCTGAAACTATAACTAAAATGCAATATAATTATAGCATAGGTTTTAAAAAATATCAAGGGGTTTAGC
>ERZ1026856.771-NODE-771-length-18081-cov-13.228559_pt1 | contig 18081 bp, 10 predicted proteins | sample MGYA00380158_ERZ1026856 | MGnify/ENA primary metagenome ERZ1026856 (study PRJEB33269, sample SAMEA4719794) | human gut metagenome | biome: human-associated habitat; feature: organic feature; material: feces | place: Cameroon | collected 2013-10 ...
AGGATGAAGAAAAAATCTTCAACCTCTTTTCTAAAATTTTTTAGTTTACATCCACATTAACTTAATGACATTGGGCAGCTGCCACGGCGTTTTTTTATCTCATAACAATATTCACGATACGTCCCGGTACATAAATCTCTTTTACGATATTTCCTGTGAGTTTATCTGCGATCGCTTCTTTTGCTTTTGCAATGACATCATCTTTTGCATCGTCTTTTCCGATGGAAAGTGTTCCTTTGGTCTTGCCATTGATCTGGACTGCGATTTCCACAGAACTCTCAACGGTCTTAGCCTCGTCAAATTCAGGCCAGGCTGTCTGATAAACTTTTCCTTCGAAACCTGCAATCTGCCATAACTCCTCAGTGATATGTGGAGCAACCGGGTTCAATAAAGTAATTAATGTTTTAAATTCACCCCTTGTGATTGCATTTTTCTTATAAAAGTCATTGATAAGTGCCATCATTGCTGCAATTGCAGTATTATATTTCAGATTTTCAAAATCACTGCTTACCTTCTTGATTGTCTGATGCATCTTTGTCTCCATATCAGCGGAGTAACCTTCTTCGTCAGTCATAAGATCCTGTAATTTCCATACACGCTCTAAGAAACGACGGCAGCCTTTAACGCCATCTTCCGACCAGGAAGCGCTTAAATCGAAAGCTCCGATGAACATCTCATAAGTTCTCAAAGTATCTGCACCGTATTCTCTTACAATATCATCCGGATTTACGACATTTCCTCTGGATTTTGACATCTTCTCACCATTCTCACCGAGGATCATACCGTGGGAAGTTCTCTTCTGATATGGTTCCGGACAAGGAACAACCCCCTCATCATAGAGGAATTTGTGCCAGAATCTGGAGTACAGCAAATGTAAGGTTGTATGCTCCATACCACCGTTATACCAGTCAACCGGCATCCAGTATTTTAATGCTTCCGGGCTTGCAAGCGCCTCATCGTTGTGTGGATCGGTATATCTTAAGAAATACCAGGAGGATCCTGCCCACTGAGGCATGGTATCGGTCTCTCTCTTAGCTGGTCCGCCACAGCAAGGACAGGTTGTGTTAACCCAGTCAGTCATTGCTGCCAGTGGTGATTCACCGTTATCTGTCGGCATATAGCTGTCAACTTCCGGTAACATTAATGGAAGTTCGCTCTCATCGATTGGAACATATCCGCATTTATCACAATGTACAATTGGAATCGGTTCACCCCAGTATCTCTGACGCGAGAATACCCAGTCTCTTAATTTATAATTTGTCTTGGCGGTTCCAATGCCTTTTTCCTCTAAAAATGCGATCATCTTTGCTTTTGCATCTTTTACTTCAAGTCCGTTAATAAAATCTGAGTTGATCAGAACACCTGTTGCAACATCTGTAAATGCAGCCTCATTGATGTCTACTTCCTCTCCGTTCTTTGCAACAACCTGGATCATTGGAAGATTGAATTTCTTTGCAAATTCCCAGTCACGCTCATCATGTGCCGGCACTGCCATGATTGCACCTGTACCATAGGACATTAATACATAGTCAGAGATCCAGACCGGAATCTCTTTTCCGTTTACAGGGTTTACTGCTGTCAGACCGTCAATGCATACACCGGTCTTGTCTTTTGCAAGCTCTGCACGCTCAAAATCAGATTTCTTCGCAGCCGCCTCGCGGTATGCCATGATCTCATCCCAGTTTTTGATCTCGCTCTGGTACTTATCGATGATCGGATGTTCCGGGGATACAACCATGTAAGTAACTCCGAATAATGTATCGCAGCGGGTTGTGTATACACGGAGCTTATCCTCTTTTCCTTTGATGGAGAAGTCAACTTCAGCCCCCATGGATTTGCCGATCCAGTTCTTCTGGGAAACTTTTACACGCTCGATGTAATCCACATGATCTAATCCTTCGATCAGTTTCTCTGCGTAATCCGTGATCTTTAACATCCACTCACTTTTTACTTTGCGGACAACCGGAGCTCCACAACGCTCGCAGACACCGTTTACAACTTCCTCGTTTGCAAGACCTACTTTACAGGAAGTACACCAGTTGATCGGCATTTCTTTCTTATAAGCCAAACCTGCTTTAAAAAGTTTTAAGAAAATCCACTGTGTCCATTTATAATAATTTGGATCTGTGGTGTTGATCTCTCTGTCCCAGTCAAAAGAATAACCGAGCGAATGAAGCTGATCTTTGAATCTTGCCACGTTCTTCTCTGTTACGATCTTCGGGTGAATCTTGTTCTTGATCGCATAGTTTTCAGTTGGAAGTCCGAATGCATCCCATCCCATTGGATAGAGTACGTTGTATCCCTGCATTCTTCTCTTTCTAGCTACGATATCAAGTGCTGTGTAAGGTCTTGGATGACCTACGTGAAGTCCCTGTCCTGATGGATATGGGAACTCAACTAATGCATAATATTTTGGTTTGGTAAAGTCATTGGTTGCTGCGAAAGCTTTCTCATCATCCCAGACTTTCTGCCATTTTTTTTCGACTACCTTATGGTTATAAAGTTCTGCCATGGTATTCCTCCTTCTTTTTTATCAAGCATGATTCATAATTTTGTGGATTTTGTAGTAATAGAACAAAGTTTCCTGTTACAGAACAAAGAGTTGCTTCGCAACTCTTTGCGCGCTGATGCGCGCAAGCTTTAGCTTGCATAATTCTTCTGCGCATCAGTCGCATCCTCGCAGAGCGTTTTTATTACATAGGAAGTAATTTCCTATGTAATAAAAAATCTCCGTCTCCAAAAAGAGACGAAGATATCTGTTCACTCCGTGGTACCACTCTCATTCGCAGGATGAACATTTCATCCAAATACGCACTCACATTCTTAACGCGAATCACACGTTCTGACCTACTTATTTTTTCATTTCAATCAGAAAACTCAGAGGCGAGTTGGGAACTTCCAAATACTGTCTTGCACCATCCGACAGCTCTCTGACACTTTTTCGTTCTTAATACTCCTCGTCAACGTCATATTTTATGCTTTTAACATGATTTATTTTAACATATGAAATTCATTTGTCAATATTTTCAGAGCATATCCCACTTTGAAAAATCTTCGTGATTGTCTTTTGCAAAAATAGCAATTGCAGTCATCAGTAAAATTTTAAAATCCAGAAACAGGGAATAGTTTTCAATATACATCAGATCCCATTTCAGTTTGTCCAGAAAACTTGTGTTATAATTTCCCATCACCTGTGCATATCCGGTCAGTCCGGCTTTTACCTTCGTACGAAGTACAAACTCCGGAATATCCTCGACTGCTTTTGCAATAAATTCCGGTCGTTCCGGTCTTGGACCTACAAAACTCATATCACCTTTTAAAATATTTACAAGCTGTGGCAGTTCATCTAACTTCGTATTCCGAAGAAAACGCCCTACCCGTGTCAGCCGTTTGTCGTGCTTTGTGGCAAGCTGCGGTCCCATGTTTTTCTCCGCATCCGTGATCATGCTGCGGAACTTGTAAATTTCAAATTTTTTCATGTCCCTGGTGCAGCGGACCTGCCGGTAAATCACACTTCCGCCGTCCTCACACTTGATGCAGATCGCAATGACCAGAAGCAGCGGGGAAAGTGTCAGCAGACACAACACTGAAAAAACGAGATCAAAACATCTTTTTACAGCACGCTTGGAAATTTCCATTCCAAAATGATTGCAGAAAAAGACCGGTGAATCGTGATACTGTGTCAGTCCTGAACCACGTATCATAATATCTGATAATTTTGTGTTGCAGTAAACCTGTCTGTCCATATAGTAACAGAATTTGAGCAGCTCGTTCCGCTCGTCAGACGGCAGATCTTCCAGAAAAACAGAGTCGTGCACCCTTATTTTCTCTTTTGCCGCCTCTAAAGTATCAGCTCTGGTGATCACGCACGCAGTCGTGATCTGAAAATGCTCCATGATTTTCTTATAAATCTGAAAAACACCTGCAAATGTAATACACTGGATCGTACTGAGCAGGATCAGTTTCCACAAAACCAAAAGAATGCCTGCAAAATACACTGTTTTTGCTCCCACAAACAGATACCAGACTACATTTACAGCGGTCAGCCTTCCCCACAGTTCCATATAAATCTCATAGCGCCGGTTATTGTTATTTCCGAGTTTCCGGACCACACACAGATAAAGTAAAAAGAGGTACGCAACAAATACCCAGAGTTCAAACCGCATCTGAAACTGATGTTTCAGGAACCAAATATATTCGCATATCCAGCCGCCCCACAAAACGGTCTGCATCAGGATATAATTAAGCTGTCGTTTCATAATACATTTGCCTCAAATTCAAATTTCTTCTTCAATGTTTTCAAATAAGCTTTCTTGTTTCCGCTGGCTGCCAGAATCGGTGCGTAGGCATCCCTTCCGCTCACACAGAACAGATATGGATACCCGGAAAAATGTTTCTGGTAATCACGCACAAAATCCAGAATGCCGTTCTGGATTTCCTTCATTCCCTCCGGATTTGCATCCACCTTTCCAAATAAATATAAAACCTCCCCGCTCACTTCATCCAGTTCAAATCCAAGGAACTGCGGTGTCGGCGAGGCGAGCAGAAGTTCAAAAAAGATATTGTCATCCGTGTTAGGATCATGTTTTTTCCATAAGTCACGATTGAACGACTGCGCATACAGATATGCTGCGAGTTTTCCATTCTGCAAAAAAATTTCGCTCGCATCGACTTCAAAATTATGCACGGAATTGGTGCCTGCGACTGCCCCGGTAATGCTGCACGGAAGCTTCCACACTTTCTGTACCAGATAGTCCAGCGCTATCGCCCCGCTCCCTGCCCAGCCGATATCCACCGCCAGAGCATTCCGGCTGTCACCCAATACTTTTTTATAGTATAATTCCGCAGCTTTGGATTCCCTGTCATAAACGGCTGTCACCTCCTGCCAGTTTGCTTCCAGAAAACGTTTTACCTGTCTGACGTTCCCACTTGTCAGATATGTTTCATGGGGCAGTCGCTGTAACAGACGATCCAGCAGAAATTCCAGCCGCATGGATTTTAAAATCTGCTCTAAGGTATAAGTTCCATCCGCTTTATGATACAGATACCGTCTGAAAAAATCATAGCGGTTATAGCGCGCCATCAGTTTTGTTGCCGCAGCTCTCGACCAGTAAACATATTCTGTTTTCTCCTCCGGGAACAGCACAGCATATGCCTGTCTTAAAATATCCCCATCTCTGGACAAAAACAGCAATTTATCAATCCCATGCTCTCTTGCATATGTATGAATAAAATTACAGTACCCGAGCACAAACAATCCGCCATAAATATAGCCGTACTCATACTCCATCGACAGCTGCTCTGTGCCATTGTATAGCTTATTATTTACAATTCCCCGATACGCACCGCCGACCACTGCCGACATATCATATGCCCGGTACAAAAGTGCATTGCGGTTCACATTTGGATAATAAAACACCTCAAATCCGTGTTTCTTTGCATTTTTTACATCGCTCACCGGATTGTCGCCCACATGAATCATAGAATCCGTATCCGGGTATGCCCTTTTTACAACTTCATATAACGATCCTTCTGCCTTACTCTTTTCATATTCACAGGAAACATAGAGTTCCTCATATCCGCCATAGCCGTTTTTTTGCAGCAGCTCCGATAAAAATGCTTTTGATAAATACATGTCCGAAGTGATCACGATCCGCTTTCCATGTTCCCGCAGCTGTGTAAACACCTGCTGCATAAATGGATTGGCATAACAGAACTCCATTTCCAATGCCTGCTCCATCTGCATTCCCCGCTCTTTTGTGACACCGATTTCATTCTCTAACCTGCTCCAGATGTCAGAAAGTGTGATTTCATAATGCTTCTCTTCTTTATACTTTTGTGTTCTTGCCTCTGCTTCTGCCTGCATGCGGAATCTCTTAAAATCCAGTATCCCTGTTTTTTCTCCGAGAAAGAAAAATAAATCCGTCGGCTCTGAAAACGGTCTGAAAATGAGCGTATCAAAAATATCAAACGATATGACTTCATACTGCATCAAAAAAGAAACCGTTTCCGATACACTCTTACGGTCACGGTTTGCCAGCACGGACTCACTCTCTGCGCACGGCGGTTTCTTTTTCTCGTAAACCGGAATCTCTGTCTGTTCTCCAAGAAATCTGCAAAACAGTACATAATAGCAGAAATTCAGCCCCAGCAGATAAACCCATGAAACCACCTTCTTCATCCCTGTCGTTCCATCATGAAATCTGTGGTAACGCTGCCTGATCCCCGGTTTTCTGTTCACTAAAAAATGATATATCTTTGCTCTCAATGTCTTCTCCATAGTTTGTTTAAACAGTATTTTTTATATACGTTTTAAACATGATTTTCGAGTTACATTGTAGCGCATAGAGGTGGAGATGTCAATTTGTGGGAAACAGCTCTGATAACCATCCAATCCTTAAAATTCTGTAAACAAACAGCCCATCTCTTGTTTTTCCTTATCATATATTGTAAATTTAATCCATGCATATCGTTTTCCCGGTATATTACCGTTTTTCCTCCGAATAATACGAACTCTGTGTAACTTTCCCATTACACAAGAACGGGAGGATTTAAAAACGACTACTTACAATAACTTAAAACCAGATACCATTCTAAAAAACTTCTGGAAAAACAATGAACACTTTGCAGACCTGTTCAATGCCGCTCTTTTCAACGGCTCGCAGGTCATCAAACCGGAAGATTTATCGGAAGCAGATACCGATGTTTCTTCTTTATTAAAGTTTAACAATCATGCTGAAACCATTCAGAGAATCTGGGATGTTGTCAAAAAGACAGCTTATGGCGTTGATTTTGTCATCTGGGGATTGGAGAATCAATGTAAAATTCATTATGCAATGCCGCTTCGCACTATGCTTGGCGACGCTTTCTCCTATCTCAAAGAATATAATGAAATTGCTGCCAGGAACAAAAAAGAAAAAGATTTTTCATCCTCAGATGAATTTCTTTCAGGTCTTAAAAAGACAGATCGTTTACATCCTGTAATCAGTCTCTGTGTTTACTATGGCGAAGACGAATGGGATGGACCTCTTTCCCTGACCGACATGCTATGCATTCCAGAACATCTCACACCTCTGGTTTCAGATTATAAAATGAATCTCATCCAGATCAGAAACAGTGATTCTCTGATTTTTCATAACAGTGAAGTTCACACTTTATTTGATCTCAGCAGATTGATTTATAACAAAGAATTTGATAAAATCCAAAGTACATACATGAATCAGAAGTTTGATACAGAACTTAGTCTGGTGATTGGCACAATCACAAATACCAAGTCATTTATTAACCATGCGTTACAATCCGATTCGGAAGGAGGTTCGATCGACATGTGCAGAGCATTTGAAGAATGGCAGGAAGAATGTATTCAGAAAGGCATGACACAGGGTAAAATTATAGGTACCCTTAAAACCTACAAAAAATGTTCTTTTTCAAAAGAGGAAACTCTCAAAAATATTATAACCGATTTTTCTTTATCCGAGGAAGATGCACGGAATTATATGGAAAAATATTGGTAAAATGACAGATCAGCCCTACTAAGCTAATGCTTGCAGGGCTGATAACTATTTATTCTCTCTTCTATATGCATTTTGAATTTTCTTATAACAAACCATCAAACGTACATAAATAACCTTAAGATACCACCACGCTTTCTGTTGATTGGTTCTGCTGATTCGAGTTTTTAATCGATTATGATGTTTTGCTATATCTTCTCTATAAAAACGCCGTGTACCCATTACAAAATCATACAATCCCAAAATCGTAGCAAAATAATACTCCAGATTTCCCTGTTCCAAATAATCTGTTAATTTCTGTGTCCATAGCGTCCATAAATCTCTTCTTCCAATCGAGCAGCCACATATTGCGTTCGTTATAAGGCTATTACGAACATCATAATATGTAATAACCGGACTCTGGCGATACTCATAAGTTTCATGCCACACCTGAATGCCATTCAATGCCATAGGAACCGTTCCGAGCCGAAGACCATATTCCACATCATCGCAATGAAGGAAAAACGGCAGCGGCTTTTCCTTTTGCACAAATTCCATAGGAAAACATGCAAACCACCATCCCGAATACTCTCCTTCCTGCAAATTCATCCAAGGCAGACATTCCACCGTACGCATGTCCTGCATCCATCCTGTATGCAATATCTCGCTCCGATTCCAGATTTCCGTTTTCGTGTATTGAATGTATTTCTTGTCTGCACGAAACATTCGTCCTGCTATTACCCTATTCTGCATCTCATTTTTTCTCAAGGATAATAATGCATACATTCGATAAAACGATTCCATATAAAAATCTACATCATCATCCATCAGCAAAACATTGGTAATACCATACTCCTTATGCTGCCTTATATATTCCATTCCCTTCGAAAAGCCACCCGAGCCACCCGTGTTGGAATTATGACAGATTACCAGCGATTTCTCTTTTTGTTCCGGCAAAGACGATGCATTGTCAATCACACACAAATTTAACTTGTCAAAATACTCTGTTCCTTCTTTGAAAAATAACGACGCTTTCACTTTTTCTAAATTTTGAAGAAGCTGTTTTTCCCTGTGATAAGTACATATCACAGTGCCAATGCATACATCTCTTTTCGATAAAGCTTCTGTAGAAAAAATGGCTCTTTTTAACCTAAAATCATCTTTTGCCTCTATCTGTAAATAGTACAATGCATTTCCTTTTTCTTCAAAAAAAATGTGATCACTTACATCCTCACGTTCACAGATTTCTTTGAACGAAACCAATGTTCGTGTCCCCTCATAAAAACGATACAAAGAAATTCTTCCATTTCCACTTGCCTCGAAAGTAATCTTCCAATTTGTAATGCCTGTATATTCTCTCCAGATCCCGGCGTCAAACACATTCATATAAGTGTCAAAAACAATTCTTTCTCCTGCCTGCAAATGTAAGATACCATTTTTATCTGTCAATGCATTTCCCCGGAAAAATAATTCTTTCTCTTCTTCAGAAATTTCCGGATAGATTATATTCTGAACGATCATAATTACAATTCTTTCTCAGCCATATTTAACGCTGCTGCAATCACCTGATCCATGTCATAATACTTGTACTCACCCAGACGTCCACCAAAAATCACTTTATTTTCCGTTTCAGCCAGACATTTATATTTTTCATAAAGCCTTCCATTTTTCTCGTCATTTACCGGATAATATGGTTCATCACCCGGTTTCCATTCAGAAGAAAATTCTTTGGAAATTACTGTCTTTGGCAAATCCTGTCCATCTGCATCCTTACCAAACTCAAACCATTTGTGTTCAATAATTCTTGTCCACGGTGTCTTTTCATCTGTATAATTTACCGCAGCGTTACCCTGAAAATTTGGAACATCTAACAATTCTGTTTCGAATCGAACAGAACGATACTCTAATGTTCCAAGCTTATAATCATAAAATGCATCAATAGCTCCTGTATAAATAATTTTATCGGCTATTGTATCATAGGATTCCTTATTTTTCAGATAATCGGCATTTAGCTGAACTTCAATGCCTTCCAGCATATTCGCAACCATCTTCGTATATCCGCCAATTGGGATTCCCTGAAATAGTGCATTAAAATAATTATTATCAAATGTCAAACGTACCGGCAATCTCTTGATAATAAACGCCGGAAGTTCATTGCATGGACGTCCCCACTGTTTTTCTGTGTAACCCTTGATCAGTTTTTCATAAATATCACGACCAACAAGTGATATTGCCTGTTCTTCCAGATTTTTTGGTTCTACAATTCCTGCTTCTTTTTTCTGTTCTTCAATCTTTGCTGCTGCCTCTTCCGGAGTTACAACACCCCACATTTTATTAAAAGTATACATATTAAAAGGCAGTGAATATAATTCACCGTTATAATTTGCAACCGGAGAATTTGTAAAACGATTAAATTCTGCAAACTGATTTACATACTCCCATACTTTTCTATTATTTGTATGAAAAATATGAGCTCCATACTTATGTACCTGAATACCTTCCACTGCCTCCGTATAAACATTTCCTGCAATATTCGGTCTCTTATCAATTACCAGAACCGATTTTCCTGCCTTCTTTGCTTCATGTGCAAAAACTGCTCCATAAAGTCCTGCGCCTACTACTAAATAATCGTATTTCATATTTATCTGCTCTCCTTTGAAATTTATAACAGAATGCAGGAAAATCTCTTGCATATTTATTCCTGCTACATTATACTAGCTGTGTGATATATTATTATTTTTTCTATCTGCATATCGTTTTTCAACCATGTAACTTATCATCTATTTCGTGTATTTCCCCTCTGCACGTTCCATCATTAGTGAGGTATTCAATGAACACAATAAAATCAACTATATCTTTATCTTATTTAAATGCAACCGGTCAGATTCCCTATGGCATGACAAACGATTACATGTTCCGAATCATCCTTGAAAAAAATAATTATGTTCTGAAAGGGCTTATCTGTTCTCTTCTTTCTCTTAAACCAGAAGAAGTTGTTTCGGTTGAAATCCAGAATCCTATTTTACTCAATGAAGCTGTCGACGACAAAGAATTTATCTTGGACATAAAAGTTCTCCTGAATAATTCTGCGGTCATAAATCTCGAAATGCAAATGGCATACCAGCTCAATTGGAAAGAACGCTCTTTAAGTTATCTCTGCCGGGTTTTTGACCAATTATCACATGGACATCTCTATGGTGATATCAAACCTGCCATCCACATTGGATTTTTGAATTTTGATCCTGTTTCCAGCAAGCATCCCGAATTTTACTCAAGTTACATGTTATTAAATGAAAAAACTTACACCCCTTATAGTGACAAATTTATTCTCCGTGTGGTAAACTTAAGGCAGATAGATTCTGCAACCGATGAAGACCGTGCCAACCGAATTGATTACTGGGCACGTCTCTTTACCGCAACCACATGGGAGGAAATCAAAATGCTTGCCAAAAATAATGACTTTATTGCTTCCGCTTCACAATCCCTTTATGAATCAAATGCGGATGAGATTACAAGAGAAAAATGCCGTGCCCGTGAAAACTATATATGCCTTGAGCGTACTCTGGCAGAACAGGAAAAAAGATTAGCTGAGCAGGAAGCTGCACTTGCTGATAAAGATAAACTTATTGAAAATCTTAAGAAGCAGCTTGCTGAAATTCAGTCAGCTAATTAATATTGTGGGTTAGAATCCCACCACCTTGAAAGTGGTGGGATTTTAACCCTTATGTACATGCATATCTTTTCTACAATACAATAATCCTTCTAAAAAAACTGTGAATCATTGTGTATCGTAGACTACAGAATCAATCACCTCGAACGTACTTACATCAATAATTACAATATTAGCCCTGCTATTGAAAGAATACTCTATACCATCTATCAAAAATTTTGATAAATTAAGCTTTCTCCATGAATGTATATTAGCATTTTCAACGAGTATGTGATATGCTCTTATTGTCCATTTGGACTACCTCCTATGTTTGGGTCTGGCTTGCGACACCATTCTCAGTTTAACATAGGCGGTTTTTTATTGATATCCTTACCATTTCCACTTACACTTTACTCCCCAGCATAGCTTGGAATTAGACTTTTCATTTATTTAATTTACGTTATACTAGCTTTCCTTCTTTCTGAATTTCACGCTTTAATGAATCAATTTGGGTCTGAAGGTTTTCTATCATCGAATTAACCTCTGTCTCCCCAATAAATTTTTCCCACCCAATCAATTGGCATTCAATAACATTACCGATATATATTTGCGGTCTATTACTCTTATATGTCATTTGTACAAATTGTACTTCAACAAAATAATTACTTGTTTTTTTTATCGATAAAACTCCAAACGGAACCGGTGTATCTGCTATAGGATCAAAATTTCCTTGAACTTGCTGAATATATGAATTTTCAGGCAACTTATCAATTATTTCTTGAACTTTTACCCCTTTTACTAATTTAAGCTGTTGAATTCCACTATATACATTTAAAGATGCTGTTTTGTATGGTGCATATTTTTGATCAATTTTTTTTAGAACAAATTCCTCTGTTCCCATAGGTCTTATTTGTTTCATCAAAGCATTTTTTAACCATTTTTCTGATAATTCTTTTTCGCATTGTATAACACTGTTAACGCTTTCATAATCTATTGGAGTATTTATTATCATATCAATGTCATCATCAGTTGATCTTGTATCTAATAAATGATGAAAAAGTCCCAATCGTCCAAACAGCTCTTTAAATCTATTTTCCCCACGCAACGGATTGATAAAACACGCAAACTGTTTTTCAAATATTGTCGAAAAACAGCCTCCATGATATGAATCAGTAACTACAAATTGTGCATATTTAATATACTTCAACCAATCTTCTGGAGTTTTTATACTAGCTTCTTCATATCCCATGACATTTCTTGAAAATTCAGGATGCTCAATATCATATGCACATATTATTTTGCAACCCAATTTATTTCCTACGCTATCAATAATTTTCTTTTTTTCAATATTACCATCAAGAATATATGCAAATATATATTTCTCATTCACATTTACTTGAGAATCTTCTGCCATTATATTATATTCTTCTCTATTCAACATAAACACAGGGTCTATTACTCTTGTCGAATATACTCCAAATTCTTCTCTACACATTTGCACCGCTTCATCTTCTCTATTTGATATAGAATCAAATCTGTCCAAATAGTATGCACAATAATGTTTATCTTCGTCTGTACCTTCAAAATGTGGCGCTCCTACAGATGTAGCATACGAAATTTTTCTTTTCTCTGCATCTACAAAGTCAAGAAAAAAATAATATTTATATGCATAAACCTTGGGATTCCACAATTGATCCGAACCAATTAAAAATGTATCACAACTTTTATTAAGGAACTCAATATTTGGTGCAGCATCAAGCGAATATTCTTTACTGATTTGATATTTCCTTGCACCAAAATTTAATGCTATAGGATTTCTTTCAGGTGCATTATAACCATCGGTCCATAATTCCTTTGGTTTTCTTATCATCAATACACTATATCCAGCATTTTCTAAATATTTATATAACGCATATGCTGTAAAAATTGCTCCAAAATTGCGAGCAAACCATGTAGTAACAAGACCTATATCATATGTGAAATTTTTTGACTGATATACCGCCTTGGAAAAATCCATCCTGTTAAAGTCATTTAAAAACCTTTTTGAGCCCAAATGATGTTTGAATGGTGCAAAAATTGTTTTGTTACATGTTTCTCTAACAAATGACATAGGAACATTCCTTGAAACCTCTATGGTAGTGCAATTATCATATAAATTTTTCCCATGTTCATTATTAATTAAAACAAGTGACGTACCCTTTCTGTCATTAAATGTGTTATCAAATTTTTCAATATTCCAAAAGTCTCCTATACTTATATCACCTTGCCTTGGCAATCTTGAAAACTGACAATTTTCACAATTTGGATTCAACGATAGATTAGATAAAAAAGCTTGATAAAAACTATCCTTACTTGCTCTAGTGTGTACTTCCTCTCCATTATTCATGTATATATTCATTTCTGTCGACCATCCAAATACAGATTTATCTCTAAAATCAAGTCGTTTAATTTCTTTGCAATCATAACTATCTTTTAAATATTTTTGCAATATCTTTGTTGAAGGAACACCATGGCATATCAAATCTATTGTGAATAAATTATCATTCTTCTCACCAATAAATGCATATAAACCAGCAATTTGGCATGGACAACCACTATATAATACCTTCTTTCCGTCCTTAAGCAAGTCTCTTACAATTTCATATGTATTTTCTGTATTGCTCTGTACATATTTACTATTTTGTATTCTTGACAAATCATCTTTATTATTTGTAACAATATGGCTAACATAGTAATTTTCTTTCCAAACAGCACCTACAACATAATAATCCTCTTTATCCAAAAAATCGCTTGCAATTGCACTAAAAATCCCACCCGATGCTGTTGTTGATCTGATTTCATCTTTGGACCAGGCAGCATAGCATTTTGGATTATCTAAATTTTCAAATGTATTATGCAATCTTGGACACGATGTTACACATTTACCGCAATCTATGCATTTTTTCTTATCTACATTGGCTTTTAAAAATCCATATCTATCCTCAATAATCTGAATCGCATTTGCTGGACATACACTCTTACAAGCACCACATCCATAACAAAAATTTTTGTGTACTTCTTCATTAATATTCATATAGAACTCCTTCATCTATCATACCTGTTTTACCTCCACCTCTATTCCTTGAGTTTTAATTCTCTCCGCATATAATCTAATTTTTTCTTCATTAGGCGGCAAAAAATCTACATACTTTCTTCCCAATCTTTCATATTTCTTTTTTCCCAAATTGTGTGCTTTTAGAATTTCAACCCTATATGGAGGACATTTTTTCAATAACATACAAATATTCTCGAGGTTTTCTTCTGAATCAGTATATCCCTGAATTAATGGTATCCTGTATATCAGTTTTTTTTCACCTCTATTTTCGTATACAGTTTCCATATTTTTCAAATATTGTTGCAGATTTCCTCCTAAATAATCATTACATTTGCAAAAATCCAATATTTTGATGTCTATATATATATAGTCGATAACTTCGGTCATCCACTTCACAGCTTCATCTGAAACAAAAAGAGATGTTTCAACACATAAACTTATCCCTTCTTTATGCAACCAAGTGCATAGGTTAGAATAATACCTATGTAGAAAAAGTAATGGTTCACCTCCCGAAAATGTAACTCCTCCATTTTTTCCATAAAACAACTTATCTCTAAGCAAAATATCATATAATTCCTGTTCAGAATAATGCTTCCCCCATACACCTACAGCATTGTACACACACTCGGCTGGGTACAATTTGTTACTACACTCTACAAAATGCGCACACCTTGGATTACACTTTTCTGGAATGAAATATATTTCTTCTTTCCTGCTTATATTTTCAGGATTTGCACACCATGGACAATGTAATGAACATCCTTTAAAAAATACTGTCGTACGTATTTCTGGACCATCATGCAAACTGAATCTTTGTATATTAGTAATTAGCGGCTTCATTTTTTAATGCTCTCTCTATCACATAATTTTGGTATTCATCTGGTAAATCCTTAAAATATGCACTAAATCCCCATACTCTGACAATCAGATTTGGAAATTTTGCAGGATTTTTCTTTGCCTCAATCAATGTACCACTATCTATTACATTCATCTGCATTTGAAATACACCTGCATTAATACTTCCTTTCATTAATTGCACAAACTTCTCTAAATTATCTCTAACGAATGAATGTGTCATTGTAAAGTCTACTACATTTCCATTAAAACCATGCTTTCCATAATTCAATTTAGATGCAAAATTAAATAGCTCTGTTATATTACTATTGTCATCTGCTGAAATATGAATACTATATGGCTCTTTATCAAGCCTTCCATCAAAGGTCGCATTATTAAATTGACCCATAATAATATAGCCTGGTGAACTAAGTCCAAATTTCATTTTTCCACCGAATGGATTTTCAAAATCTTCAAGCGTTTCGTCTACCCTATGAATTAACCAATTCGTAAGTCCAATTACGTCTTCCTCATTATCATCAGATCCGAAATATTTTTTTGAATTTTTTAACAACTCATACACATCATCATGTCCCGAGAAATTTTTATTTCTCATAGCATAAATTTCCTTCAAACTAAATCTGTTTTGCTCATATACATACTTTCGAATATTAATAAGTGAATTAACGCAATTTGCTAATCCAACTGACAAAATGCCGTAATTGTTGTACTTTGCACCACCTTTTGATATGTCCTTACAATTTTCCCGACAACTTTTAATAAAAAAGCTCATCAATGGATCTTTTTCCCATTTGATATTATCAGTCAAATGAGCCATATAATTAGCATGGCCACACAAATGAACACTATATGTCCGTATAAACTTATCCCATGTATCTAACTCATCCAAATTTTCTTTCTTTCCTATTAAATCAAAAGGAATTGCCCAGTCAAAAACTCCTATATTGTTTTGCTCACAACTATTTCCTGGAATAAGTTCCCAACAAGCTGATGTAGTATAATTCCTTGCATCTACCTCATCATAGCCAAATTCAATTAGTTTACTTACTACCATATTATCATTAGAAATTAATGGGCTTCCTATTCCTGTGCCAATGCAATCAATCGCTACTCTCCACAGTTGATCTGGTATTTCACTCGTCACACGCAATAATATCTTAGGATCTGGAAGTTTACATTTTTTTATTGCTCTGATAAATGAATATGTAATTCTGTTGCATACAAGATTATTATTACAATCGACACCACCTAATATTATAATCTGACCTGTGTCACCTGGCATTTCTTCGCTCTTCAACCAATAGTAATTGTGCAGTACCTTAAGGAAATCTGATAAAACAGTATCCAGATATTCATCAGACATATCATCTCGAATATATTTTTCCAAAATCATGTCCATTCTTCCGAGCCCAACCTGTATATGTCGTGTCTGCCACATCAATTGATTAACTATCAGTATTCTCTGTAATGCCTCTTCAAACGTCTCTGCTTTCTGAGTCCTAATTCTTTCCATCCAGCTTAATACATTTTTCTTATTTGGCAAATTACTATGGGAAACCGCTTTTTCTAATCTTATAACATAATCTGCTATTATATCTACAATGCAATTATTTTCTAAACCATATTCCCCATTTTCAGAAGTCATTTTTAATTCTTCAAGTGAATTATCAAGCAATAATGCATAATCTACTGGGCAGTTTGCCATCTGACGCAAATTGATTTTCCACGACTTATATATATCAACGCTGTACGCAAAATATTCTGATTGGCAAAAGTCAATTGTACACTCACTTAAAAGCATTTTTAAATCGCTTACTTTATCTCCTGTGTTATATAATCTAGTTCCAAACAATCCCTTTACGAGGAATTTCATTTTTTCAAATTTGTTTGATTCCACTTTTATATATTTACGATATAAATTCTTACAATATGTCACATATCCTTGCGTTTTAATATCATATTTTATAAGAAAATATCTTGCAATCCTAAACGCCCTATATTTTATGCCATGTCCTTCCCTTACATCAAAAAGTTGCAACGGAGTTCCATCTGGAGATTTTATTGTTACATCAAATTTCTTTCCATCTTTAATTCCTTTCTTGATTACATTTATCTTTTCTTTTTTAAAACTTGTATTGCTCTTTCTTATTGCCTTAATTAATTTTTTTGTTTCTTTCTCATAGTTTTTTGCATCCTGCTTGCTACGCATCAAGTGAGTACACATCCAGTTACGATAGAAATAGTAAAATCTATTAATTCTGTTTTCTTCAACATTCCATATATCAACGCCTACATTAGCGTTCATATAATGATATACCTTACTTTTAGCACACAAATACCCTTCATATCGTTGCAATATTCTTGTTGAGTATTCTCCGTCATCCCCCCAAATAAAATATTCTTTAATAGGGAGTCCAATTTCCTTAATTACCCAACACGGTATGAGCATCGCAACAAATGAACAATGCGAAATCCTAATAATTCCTTCATCAGCGAATTCATTCCACATATACTCTGGTCGGCATATATTCATAAAACACGGTGTTCCATCTTTATACAAAACATTACTGGCCATAAATCCAACGTTTCTATCCTGTATAACAGAATAACTATCCATCATTTTTTCTAATGAATCTGGGAAACATATTGTATCATCGTCCATTATCCAGACAAAATCACAGCCTTCTCTGTATGCCTCCTTTGTTCCATAATAAAATCCACCAGCACCACCTTCGTTTGTTTCCTTATGGATAACAATTAATCTATTATCAATCACACTATCTAGATATTCTTTTGTTCCATCAGTACTTGCATTATTTATAATAACAATTTTATTTAGTGGATATGTTTGATTTAATAACGCATCTATTGTTTGCTTAAGCAATTCACATCTATTACATGTCACAACTACTGCATTTATTGAATATTTCATTATTTATCTTGTATGATAATTAGGAAGTTAATTATCACACGTTTCCTTTCTTTTAATATCG
>ERZ1026856.773-NODE-773-length-18070-cov-5.645296_pt1 | contig 18070 bp, 15 predicted proteins | sample MGYA00380158_ERZ1026856 | MGnify/ENA primary metagenome ERZ1026856 (study PRJEB33269, sample SAMEA4719794) | human gut metagenome | biome: human-associated habitat; feature: organic feature; material: feces | place: Cameroon | collected 2013-10 ...
TGAGGAGCAGCCTCAAACTTCTCGAGGAACGTGTGGATTTCCCGGAGGCACTGCTCTTTCTGCCGGAACAGGGCCTGGTGGGTGCCGCCGGCGATGAGACAGAGACGGCTGTGCGGGATCTCGGACGCCATCCAGCGGGTGTGCGAGGTTTTGATGAGGTCGTGGGTGCCGGCGAGGAGCAGTACCGGGGCCTCGATGCGCTGCAGGCGCTCTGCCGGGAGGTCCGGAGCATCCGTGAGAAGCCGGTTCGTCTGCAGCTGTCGCCGGAGGACCGTGCGGAGCCGACCGGTCGGGAGATGACGCTGCAGGGCATCGAGCACCGCGCCCTCGAGCTGCGTGCCGATCCGCACAGGGAAGCGCAGTCCGGCGGGCGAGGCATTGCCGCTCACCGCGATGACCGCCCGGGTGCGTTCCGGATAGTGGCTCGCGAATTCGAGGGCAATGTTGGCACCGTCACTGTAGCCGAGCAGCGTAACGTTCCGGATCCCGAGGTGATCGAGCAGCTTCCGCACATCGTCGGCCATATCCCCGATGGAGAAAGCCGCTTCCGCGAAGGGCTTCGTCATCACGGAGTGCCCATGCGCGCGGCTATCCATGAGGATCAGCTGGTGGTCCGCTGACAGCGCATGTACATAACTGCGAAAGATGTGGTGGGACTGGCGATTGCCATGCAGCAAAAGCAGCGGCTCCCCCTGCCCAATGATTTCATAGTATAGCTTCACCTCCGGGAGCCGGAGATCGCCACGGGTAATTTCCACTCTTGCCTTATTTATGTCGCTTGTCATGATGCGCTGTTTCCTTCAAGAAAGATTTCATACTTTCACGGATGACATCCTTATTCTGGATCTTCACGACGGCATAAAACATGTCCGGGCTCGGGTGCTTCGGGAGATAGACATAGTAGGCAGGTACCCACTCGGTCGGGCTGTACTTTTCCTTCGCACGGTAGAGGTCCTTGAAGCCGTAGCATTCATTGAGATGATCATAAACGAAGCGGAGCAACTTCTCCGTGAGGCTCGCATCTTCATCGGACAGGCCGGCAAGCGGGGCCACGCCGAGGCTGCCATAGTGCACACCCTCCGCGCGAAAGACCTGGAAGGCTTCATAGATGATCGTCTCCATAACGCCGCTCGGAGCGCTGTTCCCGTGGCGGGTCACATCCGCCATATACCCATCCTTTCCGAGAAACGGGACGAAGGCAATGAAGGCGACAATGCAGCCGTCTTTATCCCGCGCATAGAAATACCGCTTGTCCATCGGATGCTCGATCCCGGTCGTGCCCATCGTGAAGGAAAGAAGCGAGCTCTTTTTCTGTCCGAGCCACTCCGCACTCACACGGTCGAAGGCGGCCTCGATGTCCGGATCTCGCTGCTCGAGCGGCTTATACTCTCCGACCGTTACACCTGCCTTCGTGGCATGATTGATGTTCATACGCATCTTCGCGCCTTTTTTACCGCTGATTTCATAGTCTGCCAGCGCGAAGCGCGCTTCTTCTCCACACTTCACATAACCGAAGCCCTGCTTTTTATACTCCTCGAGGTAGCGCGGGGTGACGCTCAGGAAAAACATCTTGTGGGCACTCCGCTCGCAGAAATCCCTGAATTCCCGGAGCAGTACCGGAAAGTCGGCATCCGCACAGACCGGATCCCCGTTGATGATGATGGTATCTCCGACCACGCCGTACGGTATCACGCCGTCGACTGCATGGCCGAAGTAGAGCTGCTTGTCATCCTCCAGTGCGAGGTAGGAGCAGCTGTTCTGACTGTACAGATTCAGCAGTGTCCGGGCGTGCTGCAGGTCGGACGCATGACGGGACGCCGGTGCCAGCCATGGGCGGAAGGCGTAAATGACGGCCGCCAGGATGCAGAGCCAGCTGAACCAGAACATGCTGAGCTCGAGAATGTGGGCGGCGTGTGGCAGCGTGACGGTGCTTGCATTGCCCAGCAGAATCAGCAGGCTGTCCTTCAGGCTGTCGAGGAAGGTATGACGACCTTTTCCGAGAAGCGGACTTAAGTAGTGATAACTGATAGAGGCATTGACCAGCACACCGACGAGACTCAGCAGCAGGACGAGGAGGCCACGCTTTCAATCGGTCGGCGCGCCCGGGCAGCAGAAATCGCGGCAAAACCAGAGGAACGCGAGGAGCAGAGCGAGGTTTGTGAGCGGAATCAGGACAGAGAAACTGATCTGCTTAAAGCCGTGGACCGTGCTGATGAGGAGCAGGAAAAGGGTGATGTCATACGCTCTCCGCTTTCGCTTTTTCAGCTGCGTCGAGAGGCAGAGGAGGAGCAGCGACACCGTGCGCTGTACCATCCAGCCCATCTCGGTGGACACGCGGATCGCGATCTCCGCCGAGGACTGATGGAAAAAGCTGAGGATAAAAAGCACGAGGGAAAACAGAAACATCAGATAAATAAACAGATTTTCAATTTTAATGCGTAAAGACTGCTTCATGATGACGCCTCTTTCTGTCTGGTCAGCCAGGCTTTTCAATTCGCCTATGTTATAGCACAAAAAAACAGGATTGCCAGTATTCCGAAAAAACTGACAATCCTGTGTATTTTACAGCATCTTAGCGAGTGGGCAGATCTCGATGCCTTCCTTCGTGAGGGTCTCGCGGATTTTTGCGACGAAGGCGAGGGCCTTTGCGCCGTCACCGTGCACGCAGATGGAGTCGGCCTTCAGCGGGATGTCCTTTCCGGTGATGGCGGTGACCTTCTGCTCCTTGATCATGCGGACGACGCGGGCGATGGCCTCGTCTTCGTCGGTGATCATCGCGCCTTCCTTCGAGCGGTTCACGAGGGTGCCGTCCTCCTCGTACGCGCGGTCGGCGAAGACCTCGGAGGCGGCACGGAGTCCGCAGTCTTCGGCGGCACGGATCATCTCACTGCCGGAGAGGGCCATAAGGATCAGCTTCGGGTTGTACTCTGCGATGGCTTCGCAGATGCCGTGTGCGAGCTTGTAGTCCTTCGCGGCCATGTTATAGAACGCGCCGTGCGGCTTCACATGCTGCATCTCCAGGCCGGCGGCCTTGCAGAAGGCATCCAGCGCGCCGATCTGGTACAGGGTGTACGCCTTCGCTTCCGCCGGGCTGATCGTCATATTGCGGCGGCCGAAGCCCATGAGGTCCGGATAGCCCGGATGTGCGCCGACATGGATGCCGGCCTCCCGTGCCATCGCGATGGTTTTGTTCATCACGACCGGATCGGATGCATGAAATCCGCATGCCACATTGGCAGAGGTGATCAGCGGGATGATCTGGTCATCCGAACCCAGGGTATAGCGGCCGAAGCTCTCGCCGAGGTCGCTGTTTAAATCTACACGATACATCGTTTCTTCCTCCTGTTCTCCATCGTTCGCGCGAGGATTTTCCCCGCGCCATGGCAGACCGAAGCTGCATAGCACTCCGGTCCTATCTTCGAGCATATCCTGTATTTCGAGTCTGCATCACGTGAGATGCATGACATCCTCGATGAAGCCGGTGTCCGCCTTTCCTTCGGCGAAAACCGGGTTCCGGATGATCTGGTACTGGAAGTCGAGGTTCGTCTCGACACTGACCACGAGCATCTCGTTGAGGGCGGAGCGCATCTTCATGAGGGCCGCTTCTCTCGTCGGGGCATGGACGATGACCTTCGCGATCATCGAATCATACTCGGACGGGATCCGGTAGCCGGTATAGAGTCCGGTATCGACGCGGACGCCGTTGCCGGCCGGCAGATGCAGGTGCTTCACGACACCCGGGCTCGGCATGAAGTTCTTCTCCGGAATCTCCGCGTTGATTCTGCACTCAATGGCATGTCCACGCGGCTTTACCTCCTCCTGGGTGAAGCTCAGCGGCTCGCCTGCCGCGACACGGATCTGTTCAATGATGAGATCGGTGCCGGTCACCATCTCGGTAACGCCATGCTCGACCTGGATTCGTGTGTTCATCTCCATGAAGTAGAAGTGCCCCTGCGGGTCCACGATGAACTCGATGGTGCCTGCATTGGTATACTGTACGGTCTTCGCCGCGAGGATCGCACAGCGGTTCATCTCGGCACGGGTCTCGTCGGTGATCGCCGGGGATGGCGACTCCTCGATCAGCTTCTGGTGATTCCGCTGGACGGAGCAGTCACGATCGCCGAGGGCGACGACATTGCCATAGGAATCTGCCATGATCTGGATCTCGACGTGGCGAGGCTTCTCGATATAACGCTCGATGTACATGGTGTCATCACCGAAGGCGTTTGCAGACTCGCGCTGTGCGAGGCCGAACTCAAACTCGAATTCATCCTCGGATGTCGCGACACGCATGCCCTTTCCGCCGCCACCGGAGGAGGCCTTGATGATCACCGGATACCCGATCTCGCGGGCGAGCTTCTTTCCGGTCTCTGCATCGTAGACCGGCTCGCGTGTGCCCGGAACGACCGGCACGCCGGCATCCATCATCGTCTTCCGGGCATGGGACTTGTTGCCCATCCGGTCGATGACGTCGGCCTCCGGACCGATAAAGGCGATGCCGTTTTCCTTACAGCGGCGTACGAATTCACTGTTCTCCGACAGGAAGCCATAGCCCGGATGGATCGCATCGGCGCCGGTGTTGATGGCTGCCGTGATGAGCTGGTCCATATTCAGGTAGTTGTTCTTCGCCGGACCTTCTCCGATACAGATCCGCTGATCCGCGAGCTGCGTGTGCAGACTGTTCTGGTCCTCCTTCGAGTAGACCGCGACACTCTGGATGCCCATGTTCCGGCAGGCCCGGATGATGCGGACCGCGATCTCGCCTCGATTGGCAATTAGTATTTTTTCAAACATCGGCCGCGCCTCCTGTTCTTATAGTTTCTTTACGCGGAACAGAGGCTGACCATACTCGACCTTCTGCTCATTGCTGACGAGCACGGCCTCGATCTCGCAGTCGTAATCCGCCTCGATCTCATTCATGAGCTTCATCGCCTCGAGGATACATACCGTCTGTCCGGCCTTCACATGATCGCCGACCTTGACATAGGCCGGTACATCCGGTGCCGCCGCGGAGTAGAAGGTGCCGACGATCGGTGCGAGGATCAGCTCGAACTCATCCGCGGCCTCTGCCTTCTCTTCTGCAGCGGTCGGCTGTGCCGGTGCCGCGGCCATCGGTGCCGCCGGAACGCCTGCGGCGATTACCGGCGGATGGGTCAGCTTACTCATCGTGATCTTCGTCTCCCCATCCTTGATGGAAAACTCCGTCAGGGAGGAATTCTCGATAATCTTTACCAGTCCTTCAATCTTCTCTAAATCCATATGTGTATCTCCTTATCATCAATCTATATCCACTTCTGTCCGTCGCGGCATGCACACCGACCGGCTTTACGAACAGGCCCGGCGTGCCCTGCGGCACAGAAGTTCGTATCGTTTACTCCGGTCCCGATCAGGTTTCATCCGGGAACAGACGGCGAACTCGCTTCGCTACCTGCCGCACAGCCAGTACTTCCTTACATGGCTTATGGATCTGTGCGTGCATCGCGATGTAGCTGTTTTCCTCTTCCTGATACAGTCGCTGCGCTTCCTCGACGGACACCGCATCGAAGCGGATCTTCTGATCGGTCTTCCGCTGTACCAGCTTCGGAATGTCGACACTGATGACCGTCGCGATCTTCGCATAACCACCGGTGGTCTGTCGATCGGCCAGCAGAATGATCGGCTTACCGTGCGACGGCACCTGGATGGAGCCGAGCGCGATACCCTCGGAAATGATATCCGAGGTGGTCTTCGGCGCGATGAACGGGCCCTCGAGTCGACAGCCCATACGGTCGAAATCACTGGTGACGGTATATTCCTCGTTCAGGAAATTATGGATGCCCTGCTTACTGAACATATCATCCTGCGGGCCCATGACCACGCGGAGCGTCACGCTCTCTTCGTCATACTCATGAAGATCGAGCTTTCTCGAGAGGAAGAATGGGAGGTAATTCCGCTTGATGCGGAAGCTGATATAGTCGCCCTCCATCAGCTTTCTTCCCTTGAAGCCACCGATCTTACTCTTTAAGCTCGTGCAGCGGCTGCCCATCACGACCGGAATCTTGAGATAGCCGGAAAAGGCGATGTAGCCGCGGCTTCCGGTGCGCGCACTTCCGAACTTCAGGATATCGCCCTTTTTCATATAGAGTGCCGTGTACATCGGTGCCGGCTCGCCGTTCACCTCCGGGTGGAAATCACCGCCGGTGATGGCGATGATGCAGGCGGAGGTAAACTCCAGCGTCGGTCCGATCAGGGTGAACTCCAGCACCGCCTCGTTCTCCGGGTTATCCAGCAGAAGGTTTGCGATCTTAAAGGAGCGGACATCCATGACGCCGGAAACGCCGAAGCCCTGGCTCTGGTATCCGGTACGTCCCATATCCTGCACGGTCGTGAGCAGTCCCGCTTTTAATATACGAATTCCCATACTACACCTCACCTTCGCGAATCGTGCACTCGTATTCACCGCGTGCCACCTGCTCCTTGATTCGCAGGTACTCATCTTCATCCACCGGCACGAAGCGGATATAGTCGCCCGCCTCGACCAGAATCGGCGTCTCGCGCTCCGGATCGTAGGTCTTCACCGGTGTCATGCCCATCAGCTGCCAGCCTCCCGGCGAGTCCATCGGATAGATACCGGTCTGGGAGCCGCCAATGCCTACACTGCCGGCGTCGATTTTAATTCTCGGCGTCGCGAGTCTCGGTGTGTGCAGACGCTCATCGAGACCACCGAGGTAGCAGAAGCCCGGCAGGAAGCCGAGCATATAGATCAGGTAATCCTTCGAGCTGTGGAGGGCGATGACCTCCTCCTCGCTCATGCCGGCATGCTCCGCAATGAACGCGAGGTCCGGTCCGTACTTTCCACCGTAGCAGACCGGAATCTCGTATACCTTCTTTTTCTCGCTGCCTGCACCGGTTTCCACCTTCAGAAGTTTCTTCATCCGTCGTGTGATCTCTGCATAGGAGGTGACACGCGGATCATAGTTGATGAGCAGAGAGCAGAAGGCCGGGATGACGTCCAGCACACCTTCGATGTGCTGCTCCTTCATCAGCTCTACCATCGATTTGATCTTTCGATTGATCTCCGGGTTGATCTCGTGGCCGAACTCGATCAGCAGCGAGCTGTCCCCGGCGGTTAAGATACGAATATCTTCCATACTGTAAATCTCCTTTCTCCAGGTAAGACGCGCTGCGTACACCTGAAGACGATATGTCATGCATAGGGGGTCTGCCACATCCATGTGTCGAACATGTGTTGTGTAGACCTGCCTTTATATGTGCAGAAAATTGGTACAGTGAAACGCTGTACCAATTCCCTGTGCCACTGCATCGGTTCCGGTTCAGAACACCATCGCCGATGCAGGTCTGATTAGAATAATCCGCCGATCTTTGTCACGAAGGTCGGGATGCCCATGTAGGCCGATAAGATCACGACGAGGACGCCGAGGACCAGCAGGACGGTCGGGTGATGATAGTCCGCACCCATGATCGACTTCTTCTGGGAAGCGATGAGGCAGATGCCGAGCGTGATCGGAAGGATGAGGCCGTTGAATGCACCTGCAAGTACGAGGAGGGTCGCCGGATTTCCGAGGACGATCATGACCGCCGTCGAAACAACGATGAATCCGATAATGACTGCATTCTCGTTCTTTGCGATCGCCGGGTGGAAGGTCTTTAAGAAGGATACGGAGGTGTACGCTGCACCGATGATGGAGGTGACGGCTGCACACAGAAGTACGAGACCTGCGAAGCGGTAGCCGATTTCACCTGCGCCCTGCTTGAAGGCGTCGGCTGCCGGGTTCGATGCATCGAGCTCTACGCCTGCCTTACTTACGACACCGAGTACGGCGAGGAAGAGGAAGATACGTACGATGGTGGCGATGCTGATACCCATGACGGAGCTTCTGTTGATTTCGGCTGCATTGTCCTTACCCGTGATGCCGGCATCGATCAGACGGTGCGCACCGGAGAAGGTGATGTAGCCGCCGACGGTGCCACCCATGAGGGTCAGGATCGCCGGGAAGAGTGGCTGGATACCGGTGGACGGTGCAACGGTGTTCTTCAGTGCATCGCCGACTGGTGGCTTCACCACGATGATCACGATGAAGATGACCACGATCATGATGGCGCCGAGGACCTTCGTCAGGGTGTCCATCGCGGATTTCGCGTTCTTGAAAAGGAAAACGACGATGGCGATGGCTGCCGCGATGACGTATCCGATGGTGGTCGGAATACCGAGCAGGGTGTTCAGGCCCAGCGAACCGCCGCCGACATTGCCGATGTTAAAGACGAGGCCGCCGAGCACGACCATGAAGGAAACGAAGTAACCGAGTCCAGGGAGAACCTTGTTCGCGACATCCTGTCCGCGAAGACCGGTCGTACAGAGTACGCGCCAGATGTTGAGCTGGGCGACGGCCGAGAGAATGATCGATACCAGGATGACGAAGCCGAAGCTCGCCTTATACTGGCCGGTGAATGTGGCGGTCTGTGTCAGGAAGCCAGGTCCGATCGCGGATGTGGCCATCAGAAATGCTGCTCCTAAGAGCGCGCCGCTGCTTTTTTTCTTCTCACTCATGTTGAAGTCCTCCTGTTCTGGAAAAGCTCGCAGTTCTTGTGTCTTTAACTGCTGTGGAATACAGAAAACATAAGCCCCCTTCTTTTTCTGCACGTGTCTTTTTGTTTCAAATCCCCTCTTTTATGAAGCCTGAAACATGTCCAGGGCGATCTTTATAACTTAAAGCAATCACTCGCTCTGATGGAATAAGTATGCGTCATGATGAGCAGAATAGCAAGTAGAAATCGAGCGTCAGCCTTTCGGATTTGATATATCAGACATTCTGGACGTGTCTTTTAAGTTATCGCAGAATCAAAAAGGACGACCGGCGGGCTGTCACCGGAAGCACAGTACTGCGAGCTCGGAAGACTCTAAAATTCTGCCCCTAAGAAGTACTAAGCCCTCTGCAATCGCTGAGTTTTCTTGATGAAAACTCAGCGTTGACAGAGGGTTCCATGGTGAGATAACACTAAGTACTTCTAAGGGGCAGAATTTTGATTCTTCATGACCTCTCCGTATGGCTTCCGGTGGCAGTCCGCCGGTCGTCCTTAGCTGAAGTCTGATTCAAATATTTACGGTCTCTCCGTATGGCTTCTGTGGTCGGCCCTCCGTGGAGTTCATGACATCACTTCTGGATGTAATAGAAGCTGTCGTCTGGCATGGTGCCGCCGACGGACTTCGGGTTTGCGTCGAAGAGTACCTGCAGGTAGCCTGCGAGGTCGGTCTTCATCTCGTCACCGGCGATGGCGACGATGTTGCAGTTCGGGAGTGCCTTCTTCGCTACCGGTGCCTTCGCGATGATGCCGTACTTCGCAACGAGCTCAGCAGTGGCGTCGATGTCGGCGTTTGCTTTCTCGGTGGATGCCTGGTGATCTGCGATGAACTGGTTGACTTCCGCGACACGGTTCTCAAGCACCTCGTTACGAACGACGGTGACGCCGGTGAGGAGCTTCGAATCCGGGGATACGCTCTTCCACTCATCGGTGAGGGAGAACGCGACCTTCAGCTGGTCGTTCTGTGCAGTGGCTACGGTCACGAACGGCTGCGGGAGAATCGCGATCTGGCTTGAATCCTGCTTGAGGAGTGCCGCGATCTCGGTGGCCTCGGACTTGAACTGAACGTCACAGTCGGTGACGCCGTTCTTCTCGAGGAGGTAGTTCAGTACGTACTCCGGGGATGCGCCCTGGCCGGTGGAAAGTACGGTCTTGCCGGCGAGGTCCTTCACGGACTTGACGCTCTCATCGCCGGTCACGCAGTAAAGCACGCCGAGGGTGTTGATGTCGATGGCGCTGATGCCGTGGTTCGTCTTGTTGTATGCGACCGCGGCAACGTTCGCCGGGAGCAGCGCGATGTCGAGCTTACCGGAAACGAGCTCACTCATGATCACGTCCGGCTGGCTCTGCATCTCGAAGCTGTAGCCGCTCTTCTCACCGCTCTCGACCTCACTCATGAGGTTTACGAGGCCCATGGTGGTCGGGCCCTTCAGGGAGCCGACGCGCAGCACATCGTCCGACGCCTCACCGATGGTCAGTACCTCGGCTGCGGTAGTCTCTTCCGCCTTCTCTGCGGCGCTCGTCTCTGCTGCGGCTTCCGTCGCCTTCTCTGTTTCTGCAGCCGTCGTCTCCTCGGCAGCAGCACTTGTCTCCTGATCGCCTGCATTGGCCTCCGTTGCAGCTGCGGTCGTCGCCTGCGGGGTGGTGGATGCGCCACAGCCGGCGAGCATCGATGCCGCAAGTACAGCGGCGAGCATCATATTCCAATATTTCATTTTCTTCATCATCGTCCTCCTGATCAGCATGAATGAAATTCTGGCCTCTGCTTCACGCGGTATCGCATGCAGTAAAACTCACTGACCTGATCACCGACCCTGGAGCAGAATAATTGTGAATAATATCTCAATCATCATATACTCATCCACCGATATAAGCAAATTCTAAAAGAAAAACAATATAGAAAAACCCGGAAAGCCGAAGCTTTCCGGGTTTGATGCACCTGAATGCGCTGTAGAGATGTGATTATCTCTTTGAGAACTGAGGAGCACGACGTGCGGACTTGAGACCGTATTTCTTTCTCTCCTTCATTCTCGGATCTCTGGTGAGGAATCCTGCCTTCTTGAGTGCTGGTCTGTACTCAGCATCCATCTCGCAGAGAGCTCTTGCAATACCGTGACGGATTGCACCAGCCTGGCCAGCGATACCACCACCGCAAACATTTACGAGGATATCAAGCTTGCCCTCGTTCTGAGTCAGAACGATCGGCTGATTAACGATGGTCTTGAGGGTATCAAGGCCGAAATACTCGTCGAGGCTTCTCTTGTTGATCGTGATCTTACCAGTGCCCGGCATGATGTATACTCTGGCAACGGAAGACTTTCTTCTACCTGTACCGTAATTTCTGTTTGTAGCCATTGTAATATCCTCCCTTAGAATGTAAGCTCAACAGGCTTCTGTGCCTGGTGCTTGTGATCTGCGCCAGCGTATACGAAAAGCTTCTTATACATCTGTCTGCCTAATGGTCCGTGAGGAAGCATACCCTTAACAGCATACTCGATTACCTTCTCAGGCTTGTTATCGCGGAGCTCACGAAGTGTAGTCTCCTTCATAGAACCTACATACTTAGAGTGTGTGCGATAAACCTTCTGATCCAGCTTCTTGCCGGTTACAGCGATCTTGTCTGCGTTTACGATGATAACATAATCGCCGCAGTCAAGGAACGGTGTGTAGGTTGGCTTGTTCTTTCCACGAAGAACCTTAGCAACCTCTGATGCAAGACGTCCAAGCGTCTTGCCCTCTGCATCTACTACATACCACTTTCTGTCGATTGTAGAAGCTGTAGCTACGTATGAATTCATAACAACCTCCTGTGATAAGGCTACTTACTCTGGTCTCTGTCCAAAACAGAACTTCTGTAAAACGGTCACCGCATTTGGGTTTGAATGCTCGCGCTCTGCAAGTGGTCCACTCTGAGACTGATTTCAGTATTTAATGTAGCCTGGGTCTCAGTTTCTGAGCCCTTGCTTAATTAGTTCCCCGTCGCTTTCCGGACATGGTTTGCCCGTTCGGGCGACAGCTTTAATAGTATATGCGGAATCGCGCGGCCTGTCAATCGATTTTCGTGAAATTCCGTTTACGGGCCAGGCAAACAGACCGGCCTCGGAGGGCTGCCACCAGAAGCACAGTACTCCGAGGCCAAATCTCCTCTTCCGTGCTATGCCAATCCGGAGATTTTCTTCGGGAGGGATTCCATCCACGGGATGATGCGGTCGAGGCTGTCGATCTGGGCGTCGCAGAGGTCCACGAGGCCGGAGAGGTCATTCATGTCCGGGATGCCGAGGACGTAGCCACCGGCGGCATAGCCGGCCTTCACGCCGTTTACAGAGTCTTCCACGACGACGCAGGCGCGCGGGTCGACGCCGAGGCGCTCAGCGCAGATGAGGAAGAGGTCCGGTTCCGGCTTTCCGTGTGTGGTGAGGTCACCGCAGCCGACGAAGTCGAAGGTATCCTCCATCTTCGCTTCGCGGAGGTAGTGCATGACCTGCGGGGTCCGGGTCGAGGAGCCGATGGCGATTTTATAGCCGTGCGCCTTCAGCCAGGCGAGGGTTTCGTCGAGGCCCTTCATCTTCGGCACGCCTTCGCGGTCGACGTAGCGAAACACCTCTTCCATGCGGATCTCGCGCTCTGCGGCGTAGCTGAAGCCCGGATTCGCGGCCTCGAAGACCTGCGATCCGTATTCGAGGGAAGCGCCGCGCATCTGATCGAGCATTTCGTCGTCGATGTGGAAGCCGCGGATCGGTGCGAGTTTGAACCACATCGTGCGGTACAGGCGCTCGGTGTCGAAGAGCGTACCGTCCATATCGAAGATAAATGCCTTAATCGGAAGTCTCTCTGACGTCATACTGTTTCTCCCTTTCTCTCTCATGTTTTCCTTATTCTCAGACGTTCTCTGCATCCTGGGCCAATGTCTCTGCATCTCCATCGTCACGCGCATCATCTGCAGTGTCGGCAGCGTCGTAGTTCAGTGCGCAGAGGCAGAGTCCGTGCGCGGGCACCGTCGGTCCCGCGGTGGTTCTGTCCTTCGCCGCCAGCATTGTCCGGATGTCCTCCGGCGCGCGTCGTCCGTTTCCGATGACGAGGAGGGTGCCGACGATGATGCGGATCATGTGGTAGAGGAAGCCGTTGCCGCGAATGCGGATGACGAGCTGTGTGCCTTCCTCGAGGATGTCCATGCTGTAGATTTCGCGGACGGCGTCGCCGCCGTGCTCGAAGACCTGGCTGTCCGGGTTTACGAAGCTCGTGAAGTCATGGACGCCGACGAGCTCCCGGGCGGCGGCCCGCATGCGCTCGAGGTCGAGCGGGTAGGTGTAGTGATACGCATAGAGGCGGGTCAGCGGGTTCGCGACGCGGCCATTATCGATGCGGTATTCGTAGCACTTTTCGTGGGGCACGAAGCGCGGGTGGAAATCCATGCTGACCTCGTCTGCCTGCATCACGCGGATGTCCGCGGGCAGGTAGCGGTTGATGGCCTTCGGGAAGTTCGCCGTCGGGATCGTGCTTTCGGTGTCGAAGCAGGCAACGTTCCCAAGCGCATGGACACCGCTGTCGGTGCGGCTCGCGCCCACGACCGGGATGGTATTTCCTTCCTTCGGCAGGAGCTGTCCGAGCGCGCGCTGGAGCGCGCCCTGAATCGTCGGCACCGAGCCTTCCGGATGCGCTGCTGTCGGCTGCTGGATCTGCCAGCCACGGTAGTTCGTGCCGTCATATGCGATTGTGAGCTTGATTCTTCTCATCATCTTCAGAACGGCAGCGCCACGAAGCGCGATACCACGGACAGGCCGAGGTAGAGGAACATAAGGGCGTAGGCGATGCGGTCGCGCGCGGCATAGCGGAGCGGCTTCATCTTCGTGCGCCCCTCACCGCCGTGGTAGCAGCGGGCCTCCATCGCCATCGCGAGGTCGTTCGCACGGCGGAAGGCGCTGATGAAGAGCGGTACCAGGATCGGCACCATCGCCTTCGCGCGCTGGAGCAGATTTCCGCTCTCGAAGTCGGCGCCGCGGGCCTGCTGGGCCTTCATGATCTTATCCGTTTCCTCGATGAGGATCGGGATGAAACGGAGTGCGATCGACATCATCATCGAGATTTCGTGCACCGGTACGCCGACCTTTTTCAGGGCACCGAGTCCCTTCTCGAGGCCGTCGGTGAGCTGGTTCGGCGTGGTCGTCAGTGTCATGAGCGAGGAGCCGAGCACGAGGAGGATGAGTCTGGCACCCATCATGAGCGCGATGTGGAGACCCTCGCGGGTGATCTTCAGAATCCAGAACTGTACGAGCACCTCACCCGGTGTCAGGAAGAGGTTGAAGCTCACGGAAATCAGAAGCAGGATCACGATGCTCTTCAGACCGCGTGTCATGAAGCGGAACGGTACGTTGCTGATTTTGATGAGGATCGCGAGGGCGACGGCAGCGACGCCATACATGATCCAGCTCTTCACGATGAAGAGGGAAATCAGGAAAAGCACGGTGCCGAGCAGCTTCACGCGCGGATCCAGGCGATGCATCACGGAGTCGACCGGATAATACTGTCCTAAGGTTACTTCTCTCAGCATGCGCCGTCCTCCTTTCCTGCCTGTTTTCTACTGTCCTGCGGCGTTGCAGTGGCTGGCTTTATCTGGCCATCCTGCGCTGGCGACACGCCGGCTGCTGTCCCGCTGTCCTGTGCTGTTTTCACCGGTTTTTTTCCGGCGAGGGATTTCGTATAGCGCTTCCAGAGGTCCACGATGGCATCACACATCTCATCCACCGTGTCCGGACGGTCCTTGAAGCGGATGCCGACATCCTTCAGCTCATGGATGAGGTAGGTCATCTGCGGTGCGCCGAGGCCCATCTCCTCAAGCTCGAGGTAGCGCTTGAAGATTTCCTCCGGGGTGCCGCTCATGCGCAGCTCGCCGTGATCCAGCACGATGACCTGCTCCGTGTAGCGTGCCACGTCGTCCATCGAGTGCGATACGAGGACGATCGTCATGCCACTCTGCTTATGCAGGAGCTGGATCTGATGGAAGAGGTCGTCTCTTCCGGCCGGGTCGAGGCCGGCGGTCGGCTCGTCGAGGATCAGGACCTCCGGGCGCATCGCGAGTACACCCGCGATCGCAACACGGCGCTTCTGTCCGCCGGAAAGCTCAAACGGCGACTTCTGCCAGAAGGCCTCGTCGAGGCCGACCATGCGGAGGGCTTCCTCCGCGCGTTTTCGAGCCTCTGCCTCCGGCACACCCTGGTTCTTCGGTCCGAACATGACATCCGTGATGACGTCGACCTCGAAGAGCTGGTACTCCGGATACTGGAACACGAGGCCCACCTTGAAGCGGAGCTCCTTCATGTTGAACTCCGGTGCGTAGATGTTCAGGAAGCCGTCCGGGCTGACGAGTGCGGCTGCATCCGCTGCCTGTGCCGCCTTCCGGGTCTTCGCGCTCTGGTCCTTCCGCGGCTTCCGGAAGTCGGTGTCGTCCCGAAACTTCACTTCGATCGTGCCCTCCGTCGCTTTCAGAAGGCCGTTCAGATGCTGGGTCAATGTTGACTTGCCGGAGCCTGTGTGGCCGATGAAGCCGACGATGGAGCCCCGCTGGATTTCGAAAGACACATCCTTCAGGGCATAGCTCTCCATGGCCGTGCCCTTCTGATAGACATGGCTCAGGTGCTGTACACGGATAACCGGATCGGTGATGTCCATGTGGGCCGGCTTCTTCTTTACGAAGTTCGGCTCGAAATCCACCTGTTTCGGCAGACAGCACTGAAGACAGGCTACGAGCTCCTCGCGGGCTCGGAGATGTGTATAAGAGACAGGGTGAGGACGGCATCCGGTACCGGCATCCCGGCCTTCTGCAGCTTCCAGGCGAGCTCCGTCACCTCCGGTACATCCATATGGATGGCCTTCAGCTCCTCGACATGGCAGAACACCTCTCTCGGGGCACCGTCCATGACGACCTTGCCGCCGTCCATGACGATGATACGATCCGCGTCGACGGTTTCTTCCATATAGTGGGTGATGAGGATGATCGTCACGCCCATCTTCTGGTTCAGCTCGCGGACGGTCGCGATGACCTCCTTACGTCCACTCGGGTCGAGCATCGCGGTCGGCTCATCGAGAACGATGGTTTTCGGAAGCATCGCCATCGTACCGGCGATCGCGACACGCTGCTTCTGTCCGCCACTGAGACGGTTCGGGGACTTCATACGGTACGGAACCATATCGACGGCTTCGAGCGCACGATTCACACGTGTCCAGATCTCGTCGGTCGGTACACCGATGTTCTCCGGTCCGAAGCCGACATCCTCCTCGACGACGGAGGCGATGATCTGGTTATCCGGATTCTGGAAGACCATGCCGGTTTCCTTACGGATGTTCCAGATTTCCTTTTCATCCTTCGTATCACGCCCGCTGACGAGCATGGTACCCTCACTCGGGAGATTCAGACCGTTGATCAGCTTCGCCAATGTTGACTTGCCGGAACCGTTGTGGCCGAGCACGCACACGAAGCTCCCGGCCTCGATGGACAGGTTGATGTTATCCAGGGCCCGGGTCTTCTCTACGACTTTATCGTTCTCATCTGTGCGGATGTAGTCATACGCCAGATGTAATGCATCTATGATTTTCAATTTGTTAACCTCATATCAGCTTTGTGGTTTATAGCTCAATTAGTATATTAAAAACGGCTGGAAAACACAAGAGCGGACCCCTGTGGTCCGCTCTTTCATACATTTTTTAAACTTTTAAAACGTCTCCGTCGCTGGAGTCTGTTCGGCATGTATTTCTGAATCAGTGTACCCAGTGGCCGTCGGCGGCGATGGTGTAGCCGCCGAGGACGGTGGTGCTTTTCGCCATGTGGCCGTAATTGCTGTCGTTTTCCGAGGTCTTCGGATAGAAGTAGTAGTACTGGTCCTGGTTACTGCTGTCCTTCATGATGACCCAGCCGGTCCGCATGCGTCCGTCATGGTCGAAGTAGTAGGTCTTCGCTCCGACGTTGGCGATCTGGTTTTTAAACATCATACCGTAGTATGGGCCTTCGGCCGGGTTGAAGTAGTACCATGCGCCGTTGATGACGGCCCAGGAGACCTTCATCGCGCCGGAATCCCGGAGGTAATAGGTGGCACCGTTGGTATCCGTGTAGAAACCGGTCAGCATGCGTCCGCTGGCATCGAAGCGATAGTAGTGATCCTGCCAGAGGAGCCAGGTGTTCGCCATGTTCTGACCGTTCACGGTACGGAAGTACCAGCTACCACCGCTCTTATACCAGCTGCCGCTGAGCACACCCTGGGACTGTGTGCTGCCACTCGTCGTATCACCGTACACCGTATAGCTCGTGTTGTTTCCTGTGCCGAGCGTGTTCGTGCCGGTCGTGGTGCCGGTTCCGGTACCGAGGTTCACCCCCGGGAGGGTGCTCGTGTGCCCGGTGTTTGCATTGTACACCGTATAGGAGGTGCCGGAATTATACAGATCGACGCCGGTGCTCGTACCGGTCGCGCCGATCACGGTCGTCGTTCCGGCGCCATATATGTTTGTGATGTTCTGATTCTGGCTCTGGTTCTGATTCAGGATATACGTGCCATTCGGATACTGACCGGAGCCCGAAGAGGTCTGGCTCTCGCTGATGATCACGCTGTCCGACTGGATGCCGAGGGAAGCCTGTCCGCCACTCTGGTTCGTGCCATACGGTATACTGCTGACCTCGAAGTAGTAGCCTCCGGCCCGTGTCATATACGGATAAAGGTTCAGGTTCGTCTGATCCGTCGTAATCGTCGTGACACGACTGCCATCCCGATAGAGCGTCACCTTGTAGTAGCCGGAGCTCATCGTCGGCTGACCCCAGGTCGCCATACCGAGGGCCGTACTCCAGCACGGGCTCTGCGGCTCTCCATAGGTTCCCTTGATTCCCTTCAGTGAAAGAACGACGCGCAGTCCATAGTTTCCCACGGTCTGTGCCGATACAAAGGTACCGCCGCTGATGCGGACGTTCGAGCTGTTATACGAGCCGGTGAAGTAGTAGAAGGTACTGTAGCCGTTCGAACGTTCCTTCTCCTGCGCTGAAAGGTACAGGAGAACCTTCGGCTGCGCACCCACCGTGAGGCTGCCGTTCGTGTCATACCACTCTGCACTGTCGATGACGTACTGGTCAGTATCCGGAACAGCGAAATCACTCTCGGACAGGGACGGAAGCTCATCGTTTCCTCCCTCGGGGCTCAGATCCTTCAGATAGTCAGAAACGGTGATCTTCACACTGTTGATACGGGCATTTCGATCCGCTGCCCAAGCGGTCAGACTCATCACGAGAAGCATCGTGAGCAGAATCATGCCCTGCCATACAGATTGCTTCGCACGCTGCCCCTTCTGTTTTTTCATACGACTTTTCATACAGACCTCCCTGCTTCTTCTCTATCCTAAGTATACTAGACCTGTATCAACAATCAATCTCAAATAGTTTACGAAATTCTGACGTATAATAAATCGAGTAGGAGGCGGTGACTAGCCGCCGTCCTCTCACACCACCGTGCGTACC
>ERZ1026856.776-NODE-776-length-18030-cov-5.585257_pt1 | contig 18030 bp, 19 predicted proteins | sample MGYA00380158_ERZ1026856 | MGnify/ENA primary metagenome ERZ1026856 (study PRJEB33269, sample SAMEA4719794) | human gut metagenome | biome: human-associated habitat; feature: organic feature; material: feces | place: Cameroon | collected 2013-10 ...
TAAGGGTATATGCCATGCCTCAGTAAAGAGTATATGTATGCCATTATGCAAATAAGTCTTTGGCTCTACAAATCAGACTTTGTAAAAAAGAATTTGGAATAGGTAGAGCTTGTGTAGTAAAATATTTGTATAAAGTTTTCAGATTGAAAGGACGGATATTATGAATATAAAGAAGATTGGCTTTATTGGTATTGGTGTTATGGGCAGCAGCATGGCCAAACATTTGCAGGATGCAGGTTTTGAGTTGGGAATTTATACAAGAACTAAGGCAAAGGCTCAGGAGCTGATTGAAAAGGGCATGAAATGGTATGATACTCCAGCAGCTTTGGCCGCAGAGGCAGATGTAATTATCTCTATGGTAGGCTATCCACAGGATGTGGAAGAGGTTTATCTGGGAGAGCAGGGTGTGCTTTCCACCAAGGTAGGAGGCTATATTGTGGATATGACCACCTCCAGCCCAATCTTGGCTCGAAAGATATATGAAGCAGCTAAGGCCAAGGGGATTGCCTCTCTGGATGCTCCAGTATCTGGCGGTGATTTAGGTGCTCGCAATGCTACTTTAGCTATTATGGTAGGTGGCGAGGAAGAGGCTTTTCAGGCTCTGTCGCCAGTATTTCAGGCTATGGGCAAAACCATTAACTATTTTGGCCCAGCAGGCAGCGGTCAGTACACCAAGATGGCCAATCAGATTGCCATTGCGGCTGGCATGATGGCGGTAGCAGAGTCATTGGTTTACGCTCAGAAAATGGGCTTGGATACTCAGAAGGTGCTGGAGACTATTGAAACCGGAGCAGCAGGCTCCTGGTCTTTGTCCAATTTAGGCAGAAGAATGTTGGCTGGAGATGATAAGCCAGGCTTCTATATCAAGCATTTTATTAAGGATATGAGGATTGCCATTGAAACTGCCCATGAAGCTGGATTGGTACTGCCGGGCTTAGAAAAGGCCAAAGAGCTTTATGACCAGCTGGCAGCTAAGGGAATGGAAAACAAGGGAACGCAGGCTATTATTCAGTGGTATCTGAATAAATAAAAATTATGATTTACGAAGATATTGTTGAGGGAAAATTTGTAGATAGGCCCAACAGGTTTATTGCCCATGTGGAAATAAATGGTCAGGTGGAAACAGTACATGTCAAGAATACCGGCCGTTGTAAGGAACTGTTATTGCCTGGGGTAAAGGTGGTGCTGGAAAAAGCCTCCAATCCCAATAGAAAGACCAAATATGATTTAATTGCCGTGTACAAGAAAAATTTTGGCTTAATAAATATGGACAGTCAGGCTCCCAACAAGGTGGTGGCGGAATGGCTGTCTGGACAGGATTTTAGCTATATTAAGCCAGAGTATACCTATGGAAATTCCCGCATAGATTTTTATATGGAAAAACAAATTGGTTCGCAGGATAAGCCGGAACGGTATCTTATGGAGGTTAAGGGCTGTACCTTGGAAATTGATGGTCAGGGGTATTTTCCCGATGCACCAACGGAACGAGGCGTGAAGCATCTGGGCGAGCTGACCAAGGCGGCTCAGGAGGGCTACCATGCCATTATGGCCTATGTGATTCAGATGGAGGGCATCCAGCAGGTAAAGCCTAATATTGCCACTCATCCTGCCTATGGAGAGGCAGTAAATAAGGCTCTAGCGGCAGGTGTAAAAATCTTGTTTTTCTGTACCTCGGTAAAGCCCCAGGAGTTAAAGATAATATCAGCTGAATACAGCAAAGGATAAGCAGATTATGTTTACATTACAGAATAATTTGTCTGACAGCAGTGAAAATGACAAATATAAAGCAGTAGATACAGAAAAATATACTACAGAGTATTCAGAGGAAAAGCTGTGGCGAAAGCTGGCTAAGCATTTCAAGTCCATTGGCGTGCAGGCAGCCTACAAGGCTTTACAGCTTTTCTATGTAACGCAGAATCCCAAATGTCCCAAGAAGGTTAAGGCTGGAATATATGGTGCATTAGGGTATTTTATCATGCCCTTTGATGCCATTGCAGATTTGATACCATTTATAGGTTATACCGATGATTTAACCATTATTGGTGCAGCTTTAGTTATGGCTCAGTTTTACATTAATGATGAGGTTCGTACCAAGGCCAAGAAAAAGCTGGCCTGGATATTTGGACCAGAGGCTGTAAGCAAATTAAATTGAAAAGACTTCCCTAGATGAAATAAGAGGCACATTGCTGAAACAAGCAATGTGCTTAATTTTTTCGTAAAATAAGGTTGAAATTTTATGAAGTGTAGACTGTTCGGCGGTGGCCTACGTTTAGAGCGAGTATAATCAGCTCATCATCGTCTATATGGCAAATAAGGCGGTAGTCACCAATGCGATAGCGCCACTGGCCGCTGCGGTTGGCAGTAAGAGATTTGCCGTGAGCTCTTGGATTTTCGCAATCAAGGAGATTTTTTTCAATCCAGCCTTTGATAATACGTTGTGTATATCTATCGAGCTTCTTGAAGGATTTATCAAAACGCGGAGTAGTTCTTATTGTATAACTCATAGTTCCAATTCCTCCCAAAGTTCTTGGATAGGACGGCTTTCTTTGCCATTGGCAATATATTCGCTGTAGGCGCTTTCCGCCACCATCAAATCATATTCGTCCTCGATTTTGTCAAACAAAGCCTTTTTAAAGGCCTCAGCCACGGAAATTCCCTGGAGCTTGGCATAAGCATCTGCCAGTCCACGCTCTTCCTCCGTAAGTCTAATTGAATAAGCCATAAATAACACCTCCTATGTATAGAATATTTCATGATAGTACAATGTACTCTTGTGAGTATATTGTACTGCAAATATACTTTCTGGTCAAGTTAAACATAATAAGAAATACCTAGAGAACAATATGAACTTATGGCAAACATATTTGCACAAAATCTCAATTGATAGAATTAATATAAAGGTTACAAAAAAGACGGCTTCATTTACAAAAGACTTTGCAGGTTGTATAATAAATGTTAGTGAAGTGTGTATATTTCCTATAAGAAAAAGTACATGGTTCAGTATGTTGTGTATACTTTATACTGTTGTACCAATTTGTGTGTTGGTACGCTGTATCTATTTTATTTAAGGGGGAGTATGATCCATGAGCAAAAAAATGAAAACTATGGATGGTAATGCCGCTGCTGCGTATATCTCTTACGCATTTACTGATGTAGCTGCAATCTATCCTATTACGCCTTCTTCTCCAATGGCTGAGAATGTAGACGAAATGGCAGCAAAAGGCAAGAAAAACCTGTTTGGCCAGAAGGTAAACATCATAGAGATGGAATCTGAGGCTGGCGCCGCTGGTGCTGTACATGGCTCTCTGCAGGCTGGTGCTTTGACTACCACCTATACTGCATCTCAGGGTATGCTCTTGATGATTCCAAATATGTACAAGATTTCCGGTGAGCTTTTGCCAGGTGTATTCCACGTTAGTGCTCGTGCCTTGGCTACCAGCTCTCTGAACATTTTTGGTGATCATCAGGATGTTATGGCTGCCCGTCAGACCGGTATGGCTATGCTGGCTGAGTCCTCTGTACAGGAAGTTATGGATCTGGCTGCTGTTGCTCATTTGGTTGCTATTAAGGGCAAGGTTCCTTTCCTTAATTTCTTTGATGGTTTCCGTACTTCCCATGAGATTCAGAAGATTGAAGTAATTCCTTATGAGGAACTGGGCAAGATTCTGGACTGGGATGCAGTAAATGCTTTCCGTCGCAATGCCCTGAATCCAGATCATCCATGTATCCGTGGTACTGCTCAGAATGATGATATTTATTTCCAGACTCGTGAGACTGTAAACAAATATTATGAAGCTATTCCTGATTTGGTTGAGGAAGCTATGGCAGATCTGGCCAAAGTTACTGGTCGTGAGCATCATGTATTTGATTACTATGGCGCACCAGATGCAGAGCGTGTAGTTATTGCTATGGGTTCTCTGAATCAGACCTTGGTTGAGGCTGTTGATTATCTCAATGGCAAGGGTGAGAAGGTTGGTATGGTAGCAGTTCATCTGTTCCGTCCATTCTCCGTAAAGCATTTCCTCAATGCTATTCCTGAGACTGTAACCAAGATTGCTGTTATGGATCGCACTAAGGAGCCAGGTGCTTTGGGTGAGCCTTTGTACCAGGATGTACGTACTGCTTTCTACAACACTGACAGACATCCAGTTATTGTAGGTGGTCGTTATGGTCTGGGCGGTAAGGATGTAAACCCTGATCAGGTACTGGGTATTTATGAAGAGCTGAAGAAGGACGTTCCAATGAACGGCTTTACTATCGGTATCAATGATGATTTGAACGGAACTTCTTTGCCTCTGTATCCAGAGGATGTAGATCTGACTCCAGAGGGAACCACTGCCTGCAAGTTCTGGGGCTTGGGCTCTGATGGTACTGTAGGTGCAAACAAGTCTGCTATCAAGATTATCGGTGATAAAACCAAGCTGTATGCTCAGGCTTATTTTGCATATGACTCCAAGAAGTCCGGTGGTATTACCATGTCCCATTTGAGATTTGGTGCTACTCCAATTGCTTCTCCATATCTCATTAACAATGCAAACTTTATTTCCTGCTCTCAGCAGTCTTATGTTGACAAATATGACCTGCTGGCAGGTTTGAAGAAGAATGGTACTTTCTTGCTGAATACCATTTGGACTGACGAGGAGCTGGATAAGCATCTGCCTGCTGCTATGAAGCGTTATATTGCCAAGAACAATATCAAGTTCTATACCGTAAACGCTGTTAAGATTGCACAGGAGCTGGGCTTGGGCGGCCGCTTCAACATGGTAATGCAGTCTGCTTTCTTCAAGCTGGCTGATATTATTCCTTTGGAGACTGCTGTTCAGTATTTGAAGGATGCAGTAGTTACTTCCTATGGCAAGAAGGGCCAGAACATTGTAGACATGAACCACGGTGCTATTGATGCAGGTATCAATGCTCTCCATCAGGTAAATGTTCCTGCTGCCTGGGCTGATGCTGCTGACGATGCTGCTGTAGATCAGTCTCATTTGCCTGAGTACATCAGAGAGGTTCAGAATCCAGTTAACCGTCAGGAAGGCAACAACTTGTCTGTTAAGGCTTTGGAATTCCTGGCCGATGGTACTTTCCCAAGTGGCTCTGCTGCTTATGAGAAGCGCGGCATTGCCATTAATGTTCCAGAGTGGGATGTTACCAAGTGTATCCAGTGTAATCAGTGCGCATTTGTGTGTCCTCATGCAGCAATCCGTCCTGTTCTTACTACTGATGCTGAGAAGGATGCAGCTCCTGCAGAGTTTACCTCCAAGCCGGCTATTGGCGCCAAGGGCTTGAACTTTACCATAGCTATTTCTGCTATGGACTGCTCCGGCTGCGGCAACTGCGTAAATGCTTGCCCTGCCAAGGAGAAGGCTCTGGTATTGAAGCCATTTGCTACTCAGGAGAAGAATCAGTCTGTATTTGACTATGCTGTAAATCCTAAGAAGGTTGCACCAAAGGCAAATCCTGTTAAGAAGGAAACTGTTAAGGGCTCTCAGTTTGAGCAGCCTCTGTTGGAGTTCTCCGGTGCTTGCGCAGGTTGCGGTGAGACTCCATATGCCAAGCTGATTACTCAGCTCTTTGGTGATCGCATGATGATTGCTAATGCTACCGGCTGCTCCTCTATCTGGGGTGCCAGCGCTCCTGCAATGCCTTATACCAAAAATGCTCAAGGTCATGGTCCTGCATGGGCAAATTCCTTGTTTGAGGATAATGCTGAATTTGGTCTGGGTATGTTCCTGGGGTCCAAGGCTGTTCGTGAGACTTTGGCTGCTGATGTTGCCAAGGCTATCGAGGAGAGTCACGGTTCTGCTGCTTTGCAGGAGGCTATGACTGAATGGTTGGATAATATGAATACCGGCGATGGTTCCCGTCAGCGTGCTGATGCTTTGGCTGATCTGCTGGAGAACGAGAAGAATGGGGACGAGCTGCTGAACAAGATTTATGAGAACCGTGATTTCCTGGTTAAGCGTTCTCAGTGGATCTTCGGCGGTGACGGCTGGGCTTATGATATTGGCTACGGCGGTGTAGACCATGTTCTTGCTTCTGGTGAGGATGTAAATGTCTTTGTATTTGATACTGAGGTATATTCCAATACTGGTGGTCAGGCTTCCAAGGCTACTCCTACTGCTGCTATTGCTCAGTTTGCTGCTACTGGTAAAAAGACCAAGAAGAAGGATCTGGGCCTGATGGCTATGACCTATGGCTATGTATATGTAGCTCAGGTTGATATGGGTGCAGATAAGAACCAGGCTCTCAAGGCTATTGCTGAGGCTGAGGCTTATCCAGGACCATCCTTGATTATTGGCTATGCTCCATGTATCAACCACGGTATCCGCATTGGTATGGGCAGAAGTCAGGAAGAGGCTGCCAAGGCTGTTGCTTGCGGCTATTGGGCTAACTTCCGTTATAACCCTGCTCTCCGCGATACTGACAAGAATCCATTCAGCCTTGATTCCAAGGAGCCTGATTGGGATAAGTTTGAGGACTTCCTCCTGGGTGAGGTTCGTTATTCCTCCCTTAAGAGAAGCTTCCCAGAGGCTGCTGAAGCACTCTTTGAAAAGACCAAGAAGGATGCTCAGAACCGCCTGAATGGCTACAAGAAGCTGGCTGGCAAGGAGTAATTCCCAGGCTTTGACCAAATCATAAATAAAACAATGAGGACTGCTGCTACGGTGGCAGTCCTTTTTGCGTGCCCAAAAATAGGAGAAATAGATAAATGTTTACATAAAAATATCTATGTGTCTTGTCAGGTGTAGAAAGAAGTGCTATACTAGGTTAGATTTTGGTTATATTGCTAAGTTTTATGTCACAGCAGGTGGCAGAAATGGGGAAAACATGACAATTCAGGAAAAAATAAAGGCTTTGAAGGTTGAGAAGGATGCTGTTATTCTGGCTCACTATTATGTGGCACCGGAGGTACAGGAAATAGCAGATTATATTGGAGATTCATTTTATTTAAGCAAGGTGGCAGCAGGTTTGGATTGCCAGGTGCTGGTATTCTGCGGTGTTTCCTTTATGGGGGAAAGTGCTTGTCTTCTTAGCCCGGAAAAGCAGGTGTTGATGCCAGATATGGAGGCAGACTGCCCTATGGCCCATATGGTCACCAAGGAAGAGGTGGACAGCCTCCGAGACAAATATGATGATTTGGCTGTGGTATGCTATATCAATTCCACTGCTGAAATCAAATCCTGGTCTGATGTATGTGTAACCTCTGCCAATGCAGTGGATATTGTAGCTAAATTGCCAAATAAAAATATTTTGTTTATTCCAGACAAAAATTTAGGTCGTTATGTAGCTGACCAGGTGCCAGATAAAAATGTAATGGTAGTGGAGGGTTATTGTCCTATTCATCACAAGATGCAGGCTCAAGAGATTAAGGACTTAATGGCAGAGCATCCAGAGGCGGAGGTTTGTGTTCATCCAGAATGTAATGAGTCTGTGGTGGATTTGGCTGATTATATTGGTTCCACCTCTGGTATTATAAAATACGCCACGGAAAGCTCTAAAAAGGAATTTATTATTGGTACAGAAATTGGCGTAAGCTATAAGCTGCAAAGTCATAATCCAGATAAGAAATTTTACTTTACGGTAACTAAGCCTATTTGCCAGGATATGAAGCTGGTTACCTTGGAAAAGGTACTGGAAGTATTGGAATCTGGCAGCAATCAGGCTTCTGTTAAGGCTGATTTGGTGGAGAATGCCAAGAAGCCATTGGAAATGATGTTGTCCTTAGCCAAGTAAAAGGCATATTGAGCTATATTTGAGGGAGTGCACAGATTATGGAAAATGATATAAAGGTTGATGTGGTAATCGCTGGTGTTGGTGTTGCAGGTTTGTTTACGGCAATTCATCTGCCTATGGATACCAAGGTGCTGATGATTTGTAAGGAAGATATGGAAAGCTGTGATTCCATGCTGGCTCAGGGTGGTATCTGCGTTTTGAGAGATGCCGATGATTATGATGCCTTTTTTGAGGATACCATGCGGGCTGGCCATTATGAGAATCGCAAGGAAAGTGTGGACATTATGATTCGCTCTAGTCGTAATGTTATTGAACAGCTTTTGGATTTCGGTGTAAGATTTAACAAGAATGAGGACGGTAGCCTGATGTACACCAGAGAGGGAGCTCATTCCAAGCCTCGTATCTGCTTCCATGACGATATTACTGGCAAGGAAATTACCGAAACACTGCAGAGATATGTAAAAACTCTGCCCAATGTGGAGATTATGGAGTATACTGCAATGGAAGATATTATGGTGGAGGAGGGTAAATGCACTGGTCTGACTGCCAAGGATAGTGGGGGGAATACTCTGCATATTTATGCCAAGGATACGGTGCTGGCTACTGGTGGTATTGGAGGCCTTTATGAGCATTCTACCAATTTCCCTAGCCTCACTGGGGATGCCTTGGAGGTGGCCAAGGAGCATAATGTGGAATTGGAGCATTTGGATTATGTTCAGATTCATCCTACAAGCCTTTATACAGAGCATGAGGGAAGAAGCTTTTTGATTTCAGAATCAGCTCGTGGTGAAGGTGCGATTCTCTTAAATAGCAAGGGACAGCGTTTTACTGATGAACTGCAGCCAAGAGATGTTGTGTCTAAGGCTATTCATGCAGAGATGGAGAAGGAGGGCAGCCGTCATGTCTGGCTTTCCTTTGAAAATGTGCCACAGGATACCATTATGAATCATTTTCCTAATATATATCAGACTTGCTTAGAGGAAGGCTATGATATTACCAAGGAGCCTATTCCAGTTGTACCAGCTCAGCATTATTTTATGGGTGGTATTCATGTGGATGCAGATTCCTGTACTACTATGCAGCATCTTTATGCTGTAGGGGAAACCAGCTGCAACGGGGTTCATGGCAAGAACCGTTTGGCCAGCAACAGCCTTTTGGAAAGCCTTGTTTTTGGTCAGAGGGCTGCTGAGAAAATTTGTCGTGAGGATTTGAAATAAATAGGATAGGAAATAAAATTTCTTCCCTAAGATGAAAGGAAAAATGTTATAATGAATGAGATTACCATGCTGTTAGCAGCAGATAAATTTATCAAAATGGCCTTGGAGGAGGATATCAACAGCGAGGATGTAACTACCAATTCCGTTATGCCACATTACCAAAAAGGTCAGGTAGAGCTTATCTGCAAGGAAGATGGTATTATTGCTGGCTTGCAGGTTTTTCAGAGGGTATTCCAGTTTTTGGACCCAAAGACAGAGATAGTTTTTGATGTGCAGGATGGAGAGGCTGTTCATAAGGGCCAGCATATGGCTACTGTGGTAGGAGATATTCGTGTGCTGCTGTCCGGTGAGCGTACTGCCCTGAATTATCTGCAGCGCATGAGCGGTATTGCTACATATACCAGTAAGGTGGCCAAGCTGCTGGAAGGAACCAATACAACCCTTTTAGATACTCGCAAGACAACTCCTTGTATGAGAATTTTTGAGAAGTATGCGGTAACAGTTGGTGGCGGTTCCAACCATAGATATAATCTATCTGATGGTGTGCTTTTGAAGGATAATCATATTGATGCAGCAGGCAGTGTAAGGGCGGCTGTATTGGCAGCCAAGGCCTATGCACCGTTTGTCCGGAAGATTGAGGTAGAAACTGAAAGCTTGGAGCAGGTACAGGAAGCACTGGATGCGGGAGCAGATATTATTATGCTGGATAATATGACTCCAGATATGATGGCAGAAGCCGTAAAGTTAATTGCTGGCAGGGCTAAAACTGAATGCTCTGGCAATATTACCAAGGAAAATATTGAGAAGATTACAGCTATTGGTGTGGATTATGTTTCCAGCGGAGCATTGACTCATTCTGCACCAATTTTGGATATAAGTTTGAAGCATTTGAAGGCATTGGAGGAGTAATATATGATGAGCGGAGCAGAGCGCAGAAAGAAAATTATAGATATGATACGAGAGGCTTCTGCTCCTCTTTCAGGTGGAGCTCTAGGAAAGGCTGCTGGTGTTAGCCGTCAGGTTGTGGTGCAGGATATTGCGCTGCTGCGTACTGAGGGCTATCCTATTCTGGCCACAGCTAGAGGTTATATTCTGGATCAGCCCAAGCAGGCTGTGCGCCGCTTCAAGATGTTTCACACTAACGAACAAACAGAAAAGGAGCTGACCACTATTGTGGATTTGGGAGGCTGTGTGCAGGATGTGATGGTAAATCATCGTGTGTACGGACGGATTTCTGCTCCTTTGAATATTAAAAATCGCCGGGATGTGCAGCATTTTATGGAGAATCTGCGCAGTGGCAAATCTACGCCTTTGCTAAATGTAACCTCCGGTTACCATTTTCATACCGTATCTGCCGATAGTGAGGAAATTTTGGACGAAATAGAAGCTGCCCTTAAGGAGCAGAACTTTCTGTGCGAGATTTTCTCCTACGAAGCCGATGTGATCTAAAAGGCTCATTAGCATTGCAAGGGAAATATACAGATAAACACCAGCTGTTTTCAAGGGAAGATAGCTGGTGTTTTTTGTTGGAATTTTGTTTAGGGCTAGGTGGGGTTGCTTAAAAGGGAAGTTTATTGAGTATAGTTTGTCTCTATGTTGTCAATTTCTATATAGGTGTGATAAAATTAATTAGTTATGATGTAATTTTGGAGGTTGATATAAATGGCAGTTTTGGAGATTGTCAAGGCAGGTAATCCTGTGTTGAAGCAGAAGGCTGAGCCTATAGGCAAGGTGGACAGCAGATTGAGGAAGCTGTTGAATGATATGGCTGAAACCATGTACAGTGCAGATGGGGTAGGTTTGGCAGCGCCTCAGGTGGCCAAATCCATTCGCTGTGTGGTTATTGATGTTGGTGATGACAATGGACTTTTGGAGCTGATAGATCCCGTGATTACGGAGCGGGAGGGAACAGATGTAGATTCTGAGGGCTGTCTTAGCGTGCCTAATGTTTTTGGGGATGTGGAGCGTTCTGCCAAGGTAGTGGTGGAATATACCAATCGCTGGAACAAGAGAAAGCGCTTGGCTGCTGGCGGTCTTTTGGCTAGATGTATTCAGCATGAGCTGGATCATCTGGAGGGAACTTTGTTTATTGATGTGGCTAAGAGCCTGCGGAATGGAGATAAAAAGCAATGAGCAAGCTAAAGACAATATTTATGGGTACACCGGATTTTGCTGTACCTTGCTTGGAGGTTTTGCAGGTCAAGACTGAGGTTTTGGCGGTAATTACCCAGCCTGATAGACCAAAGGGTAGAGGTCATAATCTGCAGGCATCCCCTGTAAAACAGAAAGCCTTGGAATATAATCTGCCAGTGCTGCAGCCGGAAAAAATCAAAACCGAGGAATTTACGGCAGAGCTAGAGAGATTACAGCCGGATTTGATAGTAGTAGTGGCCTTTGGTCAGATTCTGTCCCAGCGGATTTTGGATATTCCTCCTTTGGGCTGTGTTAATGTGCATGCTTCTTTACTGCCAAGATACAGAGGGGCAGCACCTATTCACTGGTCCATTATTAACGGAGAAAAGGAAACCGGTGTTACTACCATGCTGATGGATGCTGGTTTGGATACAGGTGATATGCTGTTAAAGGACAAGGTTACTATTACTGAGGAAATGACCACAGAGGAGCTTCATGACCAGCTGATGGCTATGGGGGGAAAGCTGCTGGCAGAAACTATAGATGGTTTGGCCAATGGCACTATAACCCCAGAAAAGCAGGATGATAGCATTTCCAATTATGCCGGTATGCTGAATAAGGAAACCGGTCATATTGATTGGAGCAAATCTGCAGTAGAGATTCATAATCTCATTAGAGGTCTAAATTCCTGGCCGGTGGCTTGGAGCATGAAGGATGGCAAAAACTACAAGTTCTGGCGTACAAAGGTAGAGAACAGCAACAGTGATAAGGCACCTGGTACAGTGGTAGAGCTGCGAAAAAACAGCTTTTGCCTTGCTACAGGAGAAGGTCTGCTGGAGGTGCTGGAGATACAGCCACCTAGTAAAAAACGCATGAGCGCAGGGGATTTGCTTCGTGGTCATGGTGTAGCAGTTGGAGATATCTTTAACTGATATTCTGAGGAAAAGCTATGAAATGTTATACGGATAATCAGGGTAGGAATCCTAAGAGATTGTTTGTCAGCTTGATGACAGGCAGTTTTGTGGCTTTGGTGGCAGTATTTGTTACTATGTGGTGGATTGCCCGCCCAGGATTGTTGGAGCTGAATAGCTGGTTGCCAGAGGTTTTTGGCCTGTGTCTGCTAGTTCTGGCAGGCTTAATGGCCTTGGGTATATTCAGCATGGTGGCTGGCATTATGGGCTGGCCGGTGCCCCGCTTCCTCCATCGACAGACCTACGGGCTAATGAATATATTGTTCTATGTGGCTCTGGGAGCTGGGCGGTTATTACATATCCCCAGACGAAGGATTGAAGGCTCCTTTGTGGCAGTTAGCAACCAAATTATCAAAAATCGCCATCTAAAGGTAACACCGGATAAGCTTTTGGTGGTAACACCTCATTGTTTGCAGCTGGCTACCTGTCCCCACAAAATAACTAGAGATCCTAATAATTGCAAGCGCTGTGGGGGCTGTGATATTGGTGCCTTGGTAACTATGGCAGAGGAAATGGGCTTTCATTTCTTCGTAGTTACAGGGGGAACTCTAGCTCGACAAACTGTTATGAAGATTCGGCCCAAGGCAGTGGTGGCCATTGCCTGTGAGCGGGATTTGGCCAGCGGTATTCAGGATGTTTACCCTATTCCATCTGTGGGGGTGCTGAATCTACGGCCTAATGGCCCCTGCTACAATACCCATGTGGATTTGGAGGAATTTCGTCGGGCTATAGAGGAGATTCTGATTTTGCCATCAAAGGATGAAAAGCATTAGAAAAATCGGGATATTCTTCGGCATATTTGATTGACTATAAAGGAGAAGTTTATTTAATGGATAAGGCAAGGGAAGCGGCTCTGAAAATTATGACTGCTGTCCATCAGCAGGGAGCCTATGCCAATGTGGCACTGGCCAAGGAGCTAAGACATGGACAGCTGTCTGATATGGATAGGCGGTTTGTGACAGAGCTGGTATATGGTGCTGTCAAGGCAGGGGGAACTCTGGATTGGATTATCAAAAAATATTTGACACGGCCTTGGAACAAGGTTAATCCTTTGGTGCAGGAAATTCTGCGGTTAGGCACTTACCAGCTGCGCTACATGGACAAGGTGCCTGCTTCTGCTGCTTGTAATGAATCTGTGGAACTGGCCAAGAAATTTACCAATCTAGGCGCGGCAAAATTTGTTAATGGTGTATTAAGAACTATGGTGCGGGAGCCAGAAAAGGGGAAATTTCCTCAGGGTAAGGGGAATGCTACCCTGCAGCTGGCCTTGTCTCAGCAGCATCCTGAGTGGCTGGTACGCCGTTGGATTAAGGAGTTTGGCTATGAGGAAGCTGAAAAGCTGTGTCAGTTTGACAATCAGCAGGCCCCTTTGACCATTCGCACCAATACCCTGAAAACCAGTCCATCAGAGCTGTTTTTGCAGCTTACTTCTCTTGGTGTAGAGGCAACCCGTAGTCAATTGGTGGACGAAGGCTATGTATTGGAAAATTATGGTTCACTGGATAATCTGGCTCCTTTGCAGGAGGGCTATTGTCAGGTACAGGATGAAAGCTCCATGTTGGTAGCTCATGTGGTGGATCCTCAGCCGGGAGAGCTGGTACTGGACGTATGCAGTGCTCCTGGTGGCAAAACTACCCATATGGCAGCTCTTATGGAAAATCGAGGACGGATTGTGGCTTGTGATATTTATGACCACAAGCTGCAGAGAGTTATGGAAAATGCTGCCAGGTTGGGCATTAATATTATAGATCCTATGTTGAAGGATGCTAGAGAGATTCATCAGGATTTTCCTCAGCAGGCGGATAGGGTTCTGGTGGATGCTCCTTGCTCAGGTCTAGGGGTTCTGCGTCGGAAGCCAGATTCCCGCTGGCGCAAAACTCAGCAGTTATTGAAGGAGCTGCCAGAGCTGCAGTTGGAGATACTAAAAAGTGCAGCTGCCTGTGTTAAGCCGGGAGGAATTTTGGTTTATAGTACCTGTACTATAACCAGGGTGGAAAATCAGGCTGTGGTGGAAAAATTCCTTAAAGATAATGCAGAATTTCAGTTGGAGCATACAGGCAGCCGTTTGCCTGTTCCTAGAGAGGATGCAATGGTACAGCTTTATCCCCAGCGGGATGGTACAGATGGATTTTTTATTGCCTGCATGAGGAGAAAATAGGCTATGGAAAATATTTTTGGCAAAAATCTGGCTGAATTAACAGAGCTGGTTCTAGGTCTTGGCCTGCCTAAATTCAGAGGCAAGCAGCTGGCAGAATGGCTCTATAAGCGAAGTGCTGCGGACTTTCAGCAGATGCAGAATCTTCCCAAGGATATGCGTAATAAATTGGCAGAGGGCTATGTAATTGATAGGGCCGCCAGAGTGGATCAGCTGGATTCCGGGGATGGCAAAACCTCCAAATTCCTGCTGAATTTTTCTGATGGCTCCGGAGTGGAAACTGTTTTGATGCGTCAACCCTATGGCAATAGCATTTGTGTATCTTCTCAGGTAGGCTGTAATATGGGCTGTCGTTTTTGTGCTTCTACCTTACATGGTATGGTGCGAAATCTTACTCCTGGGGAAATGCTGGCCCAGACCTACTATATTAACGATTTACTGGCCAAAGAGGGACAGAAGGTTGACACTATTGTTATTATGGGTTCAGGGGAACCTTTAAATAATTATGATAATGTGTTGGCTTATATTCGCCTGCTCCATGAGGATTATTGCCTTGGCATGAGCTATCGCAGTATTACCCTGTCTACTTCTGGCATTGTGCCTAATATTTATAAATTGGCTGCTGAGGAGCTGCCCATTACCCTTTCCATTTCCCTTCATGCTCCAGAGGATGAACTGCGTTCTGAGCTGATGCCTATTAATCGCAAATATCCTTTGGCAGATGTACTGAAGGCAGGCCGGGATTATGGCCAGTCCACTGGCAGACGGGTAACCTATGAATATATATTGATAGATGGGGTTAATGACAATCTTAAACAGGCCAGAGAGCTGGCTTCCCTGCTAAGGGGACAGCTGGCCAGTGTGAACCTTATTCCTATCAATCCTGTGGCGGAAAGGGATTGGCGGCGGCCCTCATTGGCTCGTATAGAGTTCTTTGCCAATTATCTGACGGAGCATCATATTACGGCTACAGTTAGACGAGAAATGGGCAATGACATACAGGCTGCCTGTGGACAGCTTCGCAACAAGCATTTGGAGCAATGATAGCTATTATCATATTATAAGAAAATGGAGAGGCATTTTCTTTGTACAATATAAGGGTTATAATAGATAAGTAAAGCTTTCCATAGGAGGTTCGATTTTTATGTCAATAGGCAAGCTCGAATCATTTTTAGAGACTCATATAGAGGGATTTTTTAACCGCAAGCTAGGCGGTGCTGTTGAGCAATCAGAGATTATGAAGCAGCTTGAGCGGGAGCTTTTGCACCGCCGCAAAAAAGGCCACAAGGAAACTATAGTGCCTAACTGCTTTTATATAGAATTGACGCCTGGAGATTATCAGCGGCTTTGTGTCCGGAAATTTTTGGATGAGCTGTATATCCAGGCGGAAAAACTGGTTATTAGCAATGATTGTTTTATGGATGGGGATTTATCTATTACAATTAATAGCGATGAAAATATTGACAAGGGAACCTGTGTGGTAACAGCCAATTTTACAGATGATGAGGATGTTGACTCCATACCACAGCAGGTGGAATGTAACACCATTATTTTGGATAAATCAGAATTCAATCCTCCTATGAATTTGCCAGTGGAATACAAAACTGTTAGTCTGCTGGCTTTGGAGGGACCGGATATAGATTCATATTTGGAATTTGGTGAAAAACAGATTTATATTGGCAGACGGGTAAATAATGATTTTATTTTGACAGATGGGAATGCTTCCAGAGTACATGCCTATATTGCCTATGAAAGACATAGACATATTCTCTATGATGCAGATAGTCTGAATGGTACCTTTGTCAATGGACAAAGAGTGTTATATCCTCAACTGCTTCATGCAGGAGATGAGATTACTATTGGTGAGACAGTATTGCTGTATGAGGTGATATAAATGCAAGCTACAGCCATGATTATAAAGGTCCTTAGTGTGGGACTGCAATATGGCATGCTTTTCTTTTTGTTGTATTTTGTGTGTAAGGCAGTAAGGTTTATGGCAAAAGATGCCAAGCCGGTGGTGGAGGATATCTATGCAGAATCCCAGATAACTCCAGATGAGGCAGTGCTGACGGTTTTGGAGGCTGCTGATGAAGCTATGGTGGGCAGGCGCTTTGCCTTTGGTCAAAGCATTTCTATTGGCAGAGGGGCAGATAATGATATTGTCATTCAGGATGGCTATGTGTCCCATCATCATGCAGTGGTAGAGCTGATGAATAATTTGTATGTAATACAGGATTTGGGAAGTGTAAATAGAACCTATGTAAATGGCCAGGAGATTAATGGCCGTCAATATCTGCAATCTGGGGATATTATTAACATAGGTACTGTAAGCTTTCAGTTTGGGCGGTGAAAAAGTTGATAGAAGTATTTCAGATGTCAGATATAGGATTGCACCGCAATCTTAATGAGGACAGCCTGCTGTGCAGACCGCCTTCAGATTTTGCTGTGGCTGATGGCATGGGTGGCCATGTGGCCGGTGAAGTAGCCAGCCATATATTTACAGCCACTATGGAGGAGCTGTTAGTTCAGCAGGGACAGGATATGGATCAGGATGGCCTGCGAGAAATAGTTATTGCCGGCAATCGGGCTATTTTGTCCAGTATCCGCTCTCATCCAGAACGGAAGGGCATGGGGACAACGGCCACTTGCCTCCATTTGGGCCAAGGCAAGGGAATTTGGGCTCATGTAGGAGATAGCCGTTTGTATCTTTTGCGCCAAGGTAATATGCGGCAGCTTACCCAGGATCATACCTATGTAAATGATTTGATTGCCAGTGGCAGTATTACTCCTTTGGAGGCAGAAAATCATCCCAAGCGTAATATGCTGCTGCGAGCTGTAGGAGTTGAAGAATTTGTTCAGGTAGATACAGGGGAATTTACTCTGGAAGCTGGAGATATTATGCTTCTGTGTTCTGATGGCCTTACCAATATGGTAACAGAGGAGGCTATTAGAACGGTGCTGGAGGCCAAAAACTGTACCAATCCGGCGGCTTCTTTGGTGGATTGTGCCAAGGCTGGCGGAGGCTTAGATAATATAAGTGTTATCGTGGTGAAATATCATGAAGAATAAAAGCCTCATATTATTGGGGATAGATGCAGGAATTATGCTGGTGGGACTGAGTATTTTGCTGTTGAAGCAATATCCCAATCAGGATTATACCGTGTTGTGCTGGGCTGGAGGGGCCATTGCTGCTTCCTTTGCGGTTCAGCTGTTCCTGCTAAAAAGTAATTTTACTCAGGATCAGTGGATGCTGCCTATGGTGATGTTCTTTGCCAGCATTGGCGTCGTGATGCTGGGTAGGTTGAAGCCGGTGCTGTGTATACCACAGCTTAGGTGGTTGATTATAGGCTTGGCAGTGCTGTTGGTGGTACTGCGCCTTTCCAGCAAGCTGCGGGAGCTAATGCAGTATCAATATATTCTAGGGATTTTGACCTTGATAGTTTTATGCTTATCCTTGATTTTTGGTACGGAGATTGGCGGTAGTAAAAACTGGTTGGTTTTGGGGCCTTTTCAAGTGCAGCCCTCGGAATTTGGTAAAATTCTGCTGGTGCTGTTTCTGGCAGCCTATCTGTCAGACCACAAGCAGGTACTGCGGGAAGCCCAGCGCAGCTTTGGGCCTCTCAAGTTACCACCTTTGCGATTTATTGCTCCTTTGCTTTGCATATGGGGCATGGCTATATTGATGTTTGTGGTGCAAAGGGATTTAGGCTCTGCTCTGCTGTTTTTCTGCATGGCGGTATTTATGACCTATATGGCTACCGGCAGTAAATCCTATGTTTTTATAGCTTTGGGATTTTTTATGGCGGGGGCTTGTCTCAGC
>ERZ1026856.777-NODE-777-length-17945-cov-17.104248_pt1 | contig 17945 bp, 21 predicted proteins | sample MGYA00380158_ERZ1026856 | MGnify/ENA primary metagenome ERZ1026856 (study PRJEB33269, sample SAMEA4719794) | human gut metagenome | biome: human-associated habitat; feature: organic feature; material: feces | place: Cameroon | collected 2013-10 ...
ATTATATATTTTTTTAATAAAATCTATTATATTTACTGACATTTTTCCTCCTTTTTATTAAGATGATTCATTACTAATAAAATCATAGTCTGGATTCATACTTGCGGATAACCAATAATAACTATTACTTTTAGTAACAGCTGCATGAGTAGCAGTGAATTCTACAGTATAAGTTAAACTACTACCTTCCTAAATCTAATCATTATCACTTAAATTATAAGTAACAATTCCTCCTGTAGAACCACTCCAAAAACTTTTACCTACTAATTTATCAAAACATCTATTTGCATATGTGCCAAAACAAGTTTTTACTTTATATTTATGCGAAGTAATGTTACTAATATTTCCTGCACCTAAAGATAAGTTAGTATTAGAATAATATCCTCTCAACACATTCCCAATTAAATAGACATTACTTACTGAAGTATTACTATTGTTAGCGTCAGTGGTATCAATAAGTTTAGCATTGCATATATACTAATACATTCTTTTAGTAACAAAAGTATCTTCTATCGTTTTAACTCTTTTACATAATTTAGTTAAAAGAGCAATTATATTCACTGCCATTTATATATCACCCTCCATTTCATAATATGCTGTTATTAAATCTGAATCTGAAGTAAATAAACTTTCTATTTCATTTATTACTATTTTATCAACCAATGTTTTAAATATGATATGCGGTTTCCCTTCAAGAGAAGAAACCATAATATCATTATCATTTAACTATTTTATTTTTATACAGTTGTTTATGCTATTTATTTGCAACTCATCAACTGCTAAATTATTTGCCAATTTTATTCTCCTTTTTTTATTGTTTTTAACTTTATGCTAATGCGTTATATGCAGCTATAAGTTCTGCATCATCTGTAAGTATTGTTCCATCAGTACCTAACTATATTTCTGAGCTAGTTAAAGTATCGCAGTCAAGTTTCGTAAAAATAAGACATTGATCTCTTATATCAATTCGTCCAAAAGCACCTGATTCACTTCCATTAATACTAAAATGAACATTACCACTATCGCCATTAATAAATAATGAAGTAGTTCCTGCATTAAAACATACTCCATTTGATTCACCAGAACTAAATGTTTTAATTCCGCTTATCGTTTGATTGCCAGTTGTTTTAACAGTTCCATTTAACTAAGTCTAAATCGCACTCGTAACACCGCTTAAATAACCTAATTCAGTGTTTGTAACTGAACTTACAGCAACTTTACCACTAGCATTTGAAATCAAAGCTCGATTCGCAGTAAGATTAGATCCAGTTATAGTGCTTGCCGCACCGGTAACCGCACTCTAATAATCTGAACTATTAGTGTAAGCCGCACTACCTAAACCTTTTACCTCAACATCCGCAGTAGTTCCATTGGTATTTACGCTAATCGTACCATTAGCTGTACCAGAAGTAATAGACCTAACTCCAGTGTTAGTTATAGTATTTGCGGCGCCAGTTATTGAAATACCTGTTCCAGCAGAGTAAGTAGTATTATTATCAGTATCTTTAGAGCTAATAGTGATATTTTTTCCATTGTTAGTAATAGTTACATTATTTCCCGCAATTAAATTAAAAGTATCTGTTGCAGATGTTGCGGCTATTGGAGTAGTACCACTATTTATCTTAATATTAGAAAAAGCATTTTGATTTACATATACATCATGCGTATGATTAGCTGCTGCATAACTTCCCGAAGCCTATTTTCCATCTAAAGCTTTTTCAAGCTTTCCTAAAGCAGTATTTAAACTGTCTGATGTAGAAAGTGCTGAAGTAGAACTTGGTTTAGAGTAACCAGTTAATGCAGTTATATTATTTGTTGAATGATTATGACTCGGTAAATCACTTCCTTGAACCACAGTGGCTGCAGTTACATGTCCTAAATTGTTTACAGTTATTTTATATAATCCAGAAGAATGTTCTGTATAAGTTGGATGTACATACTTATTAGCACCGTCTTCTATTCCATCTAATTTATCTTTTAAAGCTTTACCCTTATCTCCAGCATAAGCAGTTGAGCTAGTTTCTCCAAGAGCAAGAGTTTCTGAAATAATTACAAATTTACTTCCAGACCAGCGATATATTTTTTCAGTGCTTAAATCAGTATAAATCTTTCCTGTTTCACCAATTATCTAATTCGAATAGGTTGTTCCAGTTTTATTCTTATAAAAGCTAGTGCCATTATAATATCCTTCAATTACATCATCTACATAAGAAGGAAGATAAGTGCTAGGTATTAATCCATCTACAATTGGTGCATAATTATGTGTGTGATTGCTTAAAGCAAAAGTATTTCCTTTAGTTGCAGTAATCGTATTACCGCTTTGTGAAATTGCGGTAATTGCATTTCCTGAACCAGTTGTAGTAACGCTTGAAGCATAATTGTCATGTGTGTGGTTTGCGGCAGCTCTTGATGTATCTGCTGGATGTCTATGGTCTGAGCGCGCGACTGCTGTTGAACTACCTGCTGAAGCAATTCCATCCATGACTGGAACTGTAGTTGAATAAGTTACATGAGTGCCATGAGAAACTGCTGCTTTACCATTTAACTATGTTTGTATATTTGAAGTTACACCATCTGTATAGTTAAGCTCTTGCGTAGTAGCTGTAATGCCATCTAATACATTTAATTCATCTTTAGTAGCAGTTACGTTAAAAGTGCTTAAAGTTATATTATGCGGATTAGTAGTAGTATCATAAACATGATTGTTTAAATCATTATAAACATTATTAATATCATTCTCAGTGGCTAATCGGTCATTTATAAAGCTTGTTCCATTCTACTCATAACTATAATATATTGAGTTATATGAAAAATTCAAATAAGCCTATGTATTATTTGATGAAGCACTTGATAAGCCTAAGGCATAAACTAGCTTAGGACTTGGTGCTGATGCAGCTGATAAAAGAGAAACATCATCATCTTCATCTTGTATTGATTGTGGTTCAATATTTTCCTAAATATATTTACCCACTGTTAAAAAATTATCTTGAAAAAAAGAATCATAATTAGTTATTTCTTTTAACTTAATTCTTTCATGGTCATGTGCGGAAGGAATAAAACTATCTGGCTTTCCAGATACATTACCCCAAGCCACAGCATCAGCACTTCCAGCTGTAGTAGCTTTTGTGGCTGTAGCTGCATTACCAGTTATATTAATTCCCCAAGTTCCTGTTGCTCCTGTGCCATCTTTTTTAATAGTATAATCTGTATAATTAGAACTTAATAAAAACTAAGACCAGTCTCCCCATGACCCATTTGATTTGCCTCTAATTTTTATATTTGGAGCAGTAGTATCATCAATAGCCAGCTAACTTCCATAAGCAGTAGAAGACCAGGGTATTGAAATCAACATACCATCACTACTCTAAAAATTAATATTGTTAGTATTTGTAGTTTTAAATAAATTATATTTTAAAGTATTAGCGGTTAAAAAATCATCTATTTTCTACTATGTGTCTAAGGTTGAACCTGTTTTTAAACCATTTGCTTCTGTTGCGCTATCCGCAGACTCTGCATGACCAGCATTTGTAGCGTTTGTAGCGCTATTTGCAGAATCAGCTTTAGTTGCTGTACTTGCGGAATCCGCATGACCAGCATTTAAACATTTTCTTCCAGAAGCTTCTGAAGTTGTATCAATATAAAATTTACCATCATCTTCAGTGAAGTAACAATAACCTTCGTTATATGTCTTTGGTAAATTAATCTTTTTGCCTTTAAATATTTTAAATAAAGCCAAAGTTTTCTCTCCTTTCATTATAAAAAAAATAAGGGAGAAGTGAAATAGATACACTTCTCCCTAAGAATATATATAAAATGAACTTAGTTCATATTTTTTTCAAAAGCGTATCTTACCCTTTCATTATAGCATAAAAATCGAGAAAACGCAATTTATACCTTTTGCCCTAAATTATATGTCTGTCCAGTAAGTAGCTGCATTACCAGCTAATTCAAACATTTTCTAATATAGAGCAGAGGTAGTATCATTATCTAGTTTAAAATCTTCAATTACATCAGAAGGTAAATCTAAACCAAACAATATCTCTCCAACAGCAGGTTGAGTGCTTAAATTAAATAAAAACTTTTTAGTTTCTTCTTCAATTTTATAAAAACGCACGGAAAAACGCACTTTTCCAGCTGCTACGGTAGCCAAACCTCCAATCGCCCAGGGAATCAGTAGTGTTGGAGTTGATACCCCTGTTTCTTCATCAATATCTGGATGGTCTATATCATAATAAGGAACCCAGTATAAACCAGAATCACCTTCCGCATTTATATACTGAATAACGCATATCATGTCTGCTAAATCTACTCCTTCAAAATAGCGAGGACATTTAAAACATATTATTTCTGCATTATGATCGAAACGAACACTTAAAAATTGAGGGACATTAATTGTTCTTGTTTCTAAATCTATCTCATGAATTTGATGTTCTTGCGGAGTTAAATGTATTAACAATGGAGATTTAGTATTGTGCTATAATTCTGTTAATAAATCTTCATATGATTTAGGCATACAAATTTACTCCTTTCTTATTATGATTATTCTGGCATCTTGAAATACTCAGTTCTAGCTAATTCTGATTCTTGTCCATTTACAATATTAATAACTTCACAATAGAAATAAGCACCTTCTTGAGAACCATCTATATGTGTTATTAAATCTTGCGGCGGCTGGTTATTTTCAATTTTCACCTGGATGAATTCTGTTTCATCAGCTGAAACCGCACCATCCGCATTTACATAAGCATCATTGATAAAAACATTTTCTTTATCTGCATCTTGACCTACTCTTTTTCTCCAACGATATTTAATTTCATCGGAAACCGCATCCATACTTAATTTTAAATCTAAGTCAAAGTTATCAAGTTGAACAACTCTTCTTTTATCCAGAGAAACTTCACTTTCTCCTGGCTCTACATTAAACATAAACGCATGAGGAGTATCAGTAACTCTAAAGTATCTATTCTGAGCAGACGTTTTTGTATCTTCTCCATTTCTTTCTGTATAACAAGAATAAGTATAAATGCTATTAAACATTTTTCTATCTACTTCTGGAATTTCTTCACTCTGATAAACAGGAGTAGTCGCATTTTCAATTAATGCATCATCTTTCTTCCAAGAAGAAACCATAGCATTTCTTTCTTTAGCATTTAATGTTACGCTTAAGTCTACTTTATTATTTAATAAAAATACTGGCGAAGGCTCATCAATATTTTCACTTCCACCTATCACATCTTCTGGCTTTAAAGCCTCCGCATGTTCAACTAAAATTCTATTACTTGCAATTATAGAATCTTGCTTTTTACCTTCTTTATTTCTAACTGCAATATAATAATATCCAGGCTTAGTAACTTCATAGGATGGACTCTTCTTTATATAATAAATAAGTTTTCCATCTTTCTTATCTTGCTCTCTCCAAGCTTCACCAGCAGCAGGCAAATCGCTTGCAACGATATACTGCCCAGTAGATTCATCTTTAATATAAAATCTAAATCCTTCTTTTCTACTAGCCTTTAATTCATCATCGCCAAAATCTTCAACTGCTACAAAAACAGTTTCATAATTATCATCTGTTGAATCAGAATTAATTTTATAACTTACTGCATCAGGAGTTGCTTTTTGTCTTCCCGCATAAGTTATAGTTCCAGTTCCTTCAGAAGGAATAGCTAAAACTTGTAAATCAAGTTTTCCATTTTCTAAATCTACTTTATAATAAGTTTCCGTCTCTCCTGTAGGAACTTCTTCACCAGTTTCCTCATTGTATTTTTTCAGTTCTACAACCTCAGTTCCAAATTGATTTGTAATATCTATATCTTTTATTATACTCGGAATTGGAGAAACTTCTTCTGAGCTATCATTAAATTTAGAACTGTTTATCAATCTATTTAAAACAAGTTCATTTTTACCTAAAATTAATTCAGCACCTTCAAATTTAGCTAAATCTTTTTCAGATTTATAATTTTGAGTATCTGTAATCTAATAAGCTAAAGCCTAATTAATTTTAACACTTGCGGTTTGAGTATTTAAACCAAAAGCAAGAATTGGTCTATTGCTCTGTGGGTCTTTTTCACCACTAAATTGATAAAAACGCACGTTAAAACTAACTGGTCCAGCTTCTTTAGTTATCTCTGAACTTATCGCCCAACCGAAATAAAGTTTTCCATTTTTATCTAAAAAAGGTCTACCGTCACTATCAGTTAAAGCTAAACTTACTCCTTTTGCGGTTTTTGTTTCCCACTGAATTACAATTCTAACAGGATATTTACCATCAATAGTGTTATTTACTTCTGACTAACTTGGACCCATTAAGTCAAAGTTATCATAGTACCTGTCTATCGAAAAATAAACTATTTCCGCACTTTCATCACCTTGCACAGACAAACCATTCTTTTGAAAATCTGCGGGAACGTTGATTTTTCTACGTCCTTCTTTACCGCCGTCAACAATCTCGAAGAATGGTTCATCGAGCGGCAACCGCATAAAACTACGATCAATCTGAACAAGATTTTCTAAGTTTTGGAAGTAAGTATCTAAATCATATATCTCAATATTTTCTAAAGCCGCTGAAGCTTTATCAAATAAATCCATATATAAAGTACGATTATCTTTAGTTACTTTTGTAAACACTTATCTTCATCCTTTCTTTAAAAATATGAGGGTAAGATGTCTCTTACCCTCTACTATTTTATTTAAAATTCACTTTCTTGGCTATAATTACTTTTGTCCTATTTCTTGCCATAAATCAACCTCTTGCTCTGGAACTATTGCGGAAATACGCTCGTCATCGCCCTTCCGCAAAATTTTACCAGAATCCGCCGTTAATTTAATCTTTTTAATAGAATAGATATTTTCAAGAAGAACAGGGGAACAAATTGTTCCATTAACACCAAGATAAGTATAAATTACTTCTTTCTTCATTTTCTATTCTCCTTTATAAAATACTTACCCCTTGACCTCCAACAGAAGTAAAGTCTATTAATTTTTCATAATATTCTTGCGTTTTTGAGGTATCTTCTGGGTAAATTATAACATTATTTATGTAAGAGCCATAGTTCTGTTTAAATGCATAAGGATAAGCTCCTTGCAGTAAGCATTGATCTACATCTATTTTAGAACGCTTTTCCGCACTACCTATTACTAAAGTTTTAATAAACGCATTATTACTGTTAGAAAAAGCAGAAACGTCAACTCTTATAATAGAACCACCTATTTTTAATTCTTCCGCAGTTAAATTAAAAGCATTGTTAAAGGCACTCTATCTAATTTCAAGAATATTCACATCAAAATCACTTCTTTGTAATTTAGTACAATTCTAAAAAGCATATGCTTCTATTCTTCTCAATGTCTTAGGAATATCTATATAAGTAAGATTATTTGCGTTTTGCATTAAACCTTCTCCATAAACCCTTAATTCAGTATCCTCTTGCGTTATTAAATGAGTAACATCTTTATAAAGCTTATTTCCAAAAGAAATATCTTTTTCAAATGCAACAACAGGTTTTCCATTTATTTCTGTTGGAATTACTAATTTTCCTGATACCGGTTTATTTAATTTTATTCCCACTCCATTTAAACCATATTTAGCTTCACCATAAGATGGTTCTTGATAATTATAAACTTCAGTCTTGATATCAAAATATTCTGGATGCGGATGTTGCCTTACGTCATCTACTTTCTTAAATAAAGCATAAAAAACAGTGTCTTTAGTTATAGGATAAGTTTCAATATTCATAGCAACATTTGAGTTTCTATTTAATGAATATCCTATGAAATCATATCCTTCATATATTCCAAGTTCACTTTCATCTTTACCTGGAATTATTTCTGGCATTTTTGGAGATTTACCGTATACAACAGTTTGAATGTCTCCACTTTGTTCTCCATTACCATCAATAAATTTAACTGGATAAGATTCTTGCTCATAAACCGCATAGAAAGTATAATCTAATACAGCTTCTTCAAATGTTTTGCTTGTCCACTCTTCTTTTGGAATAACTTTCTCTACGCTATCTTTTTCTGTTGACCAACCTTTGAAAATCCAATGACTTTTCTGAATTTTCTTTTCATACTCATTATAAGGATTTATTTTAAACCAAGAGGAAGAATCTGTTGAAGAAACTTTCTAAGTAGCTATTAATTTTTCTACACCAGTCTCATTATCTATCTGAATAAAGCGTGCGGATTTACCTTTAGTTACATTAGTAGCAAAAACTTCTAAATTAGGATACCAAGCTTGTAAAATATTTTTAATATATCCTTCATCAATAGCTTCTGTATTATTTATAAAAATAGTTCCCGCAATCTCAGGAATTGAAGTATCTCCGACCGTATTTGTATTGCTAAAGTTTTGTTCTTCTTTTAATCCTACTAATAAATTAATATCATTTATATCTATTGTTGGCTCTGAAACTTTTTTATAAACAAGTCCATTTGAAATATCTTTTTTCCAAGCATCTAAGCTTACCCAATGATATTGTTCTAATCCATAATGGAAATTATCTTTATAATAAGTCTAATGTTCAGAAGGTTGATATTCATAACCTTCTTCAAGCTTGATATAAGGAGTCCAATCTGCATCAATTATTGAAATAGCTAATTCAGAAAGATTAGCAGATGCACTTTGAGAAGACCTCTTTATAGTATATAAATCTTTAAGTATTTTATAACTATCATAACCTAAAGAACCACCATGAATACTTAATAAATTTATATTAGAAGTAACTGAATCTAAGCTTCCTTCTTTATTTGTTAAGTTTTCTATATACAGTCCTTGCGGCGGTTGCCAAGTTTTATAATTTTCTTCTGAATCCACTTCAACTCCAGAAGACAGAATGTTCTTTAACTTGCGGGCTTCGGTTAATCTGAGCGACTTAATCGAGCTTGGAAGATACAGTGTATCCAGAGATACGCCGTCCGCAAATGTAACATTCTCTATATTAGAACGCAGCGCAAAGAATTTTTCTAATTTTTCAGAACTTGTAAAATCAAAAGTTACTGTTGAATCGCCAGCATCAACATTAATACCAGTTAAATTAATCTCTTTCAACATTGGCTTACCATATTCACTGGTTGATTCTGCATCAAATTGCGGAAGATTAAGTTTTTTATTATAAAAACCTGGATAATGACTTCCTAAAATAATTGATTGTAACTTAGGAGATTTTTCAGCTTTAAACTCAGTCCAATATAATGTACTTGAATCTCCTATGCTTTGTAAAGCTTTTGCTCCATATATATAGAATAACTATTCTGCATATTTAGCCTGTTTTTTACGTCCTGTTACAACACTATCTGGAAGTATCATGTCTACTGGAACTCCATTATATTGTTTAGAGTTAGTTACACCATTATCTCCACCAATTGCTACATAGCAATTTTGATAAGGGATTAATTTAACATCAACATCCGCATCTAAAAAATTAGTTTTCTCACCATTATCTTTATAATATTTACTATAAACAAATGGTTCTGTTGCACTCTCATCTTCTATCCATTTATCTGAATAATAAGTTGGGTCATTTGCACCAATTCTTCCCCAGATTGCTGCACCACCTCTAGCATAATCACCAAAGGTCCACCAAGAATCTATAAAGTTTAATCTATTATGTAAGAACTATTGTCTTGATAACGATCTATCGCCTTGAAGAGCATAGAAATAAGTTCCTCCTGTATCGGTAACTAAATCTCCGCCTCTATCTTGATATTTCACATTAGGATTAGTAATTGAAATATATTTATAATATTCATCAAGATTTAAAGCAATTAATGGTCTATCGCCTTGCATAGCAAATGAACCAGTTTCTCTTGGGTCTGCTAAATACCATCTCTCAATATGGTCTACAACACGAGTTAATTCATCAGCAGTCTCGCCAATTTCTGAAGAAGCGATTCCCGCAAATGGAGAAGTTGTTTTTCCAGTATTAATATTAACTATACCTTTATTCATTCCTCTTAAAGCATAATATTTAGCTTGCAATTGAGGATAAAAACACTTATAAAGATTCATCCAAAGAATACTATCATTAGTTGAGAAGCAGCCTTCCTCTGTTGCATTTACATAGTATTCAAAAGAAGGGATACCAGTATTATTAATCCCTAATTGAGTATCCATATCGTAGAAAATAGGATACCAAACATAATTTCCACCTTCTTTTAATGGACCCCAAGAAGCCATCATGCAATTTTTACCACGAGAATCATAACACATTAATACTTCTGTCATTATGAAATAAACCAAACAATACTCTAAATCAAAATGGTCTTGAAGCTCAGCTTTAAATTTAGCTTGTCTATATTCTTGGGTATCTAACTCATAAGTGACTCCCGCATAAGTTACAGGTTGTGACAACCTTTTAGCAGTAGTTAAATAACTATCATCTTTAATATAATAAACTTGTGTTGTGTCAAATAATGCACTATCGCAAAGTTTATATCCCGAAGTGTTCTTAATATAATATTTATTTTTAACATAACTATCTATATTAAGTTCAATATAATTATAAGACTTCTACTTTGTCTGAGGGTCTATTATTTCTTCATAATAATCAACGCCCGCAATAAAATCGCCAGAACTTAATTCATAAGTATCTTCTAATGATTTTATATAATATTTATTAGGAGCATATTCTTCTGCTGTTACTGTAGCTATCTTATAAGCAATCTAACTAGGTAATCCATCTGTTTTAGTTGAATAAACCCATTTACAAGCATCTTCCCAATGTTTATATAAATCAAACACAAGCTTATTTCTATTTTCCGGACTTGTTAAATCACCGTATTCTTCTTGCGGATAATCTACATACAATTCTTCCGCAGTAATTCCACTACCAGTCTAATCATATAAGTAATCTAATAAATCACTATCTGTGTTATATCTATATTCAAAACTATCCACTACTATTGGAGCACATCCAGCTGAGTTTGCAACTTCTCCACCATATCCAGTAGCAGAAGACCTTGAGAATGATAAATCATCTCTACCATCTGGGTCTCTAAACGAACAATAAGTTCTGGAGTTATCTGAATATTCCCAGCATTCTGCAATCTTGCGGACTGCCTTATGTTTAGCAAATTTTTGAAGTATTTTTTTATTTAATTTAAAGCCGTAAGCTTCATCAGAACCTTTATCTAAAAGCATATTATATCTACCAATAAAGGTATATTGATTTCCATTTTTATTAAAAGCTAAAACAGGGAATCCTTGAACAGATGTTCTATAATCTTCAATGTTTTTAACTTTAGTATCTTTATAAGTTTTTTCTTTAAGATAATAAGTTCCTGACTTATAATTAGTCGCATTAATATCAGCTTTTGCGGTTCCAGTCTCATCTGTATAATATACCTAACCATCTTCATAAACAGAACTAGTAGCTTCTTTCTTAAAGACTGGATCTCCTTCTTCTTCAAACGCGCCAGCCGCATTATAATCATTAAGCGGATGTTTAGTATAAGCATTTGCAACAAAGTTTGCAAGACCCATATTGTAAGTTCCAGAAGACTCCATGTAATCTATCTTTAAAGTAAATTTAGTAGTTCCTACAGTCTTATTATCATAATAAAACCAATCTAATTGAGTGTCTGTTGGATTTTTTTCATATGCTTCCTAAAAAGGTCCTTTATTCATGAACATGTTGATAAAATCAACTGATTCACCCTAATCATTTTTTATACTACCTTTTGTTTTTGCTTTATAATTTCTTCTTGGATAAAACTCCGAAGAAGTTCCTTGAACCTAGAGTGTTACTGCATTTGAGCTAAGTCCTCCGCATTGGCTAGTCCAAGATGGACAGTGGTGCATATAATATTGTTCAACTGCACTCATTCCACCATCAATATCTTTATAACCTTCTTGTTCGGCTAAAGGTCCAAGTAAACCATTAGCATAAGCATGGTCAAGACCCGTATTAACAAAAGTTAAATGAACACCCTTTGCTTTCTTAGCTTTACTATATGGTAATACTCCCTATCCAAGAGAAGAATTAGTAGAATCTATAATTAAATAAGGCATTAAGTAATTGTCTTCATGCTCATTATTATAATTTATCATTCCATCATATGTTAATTGATATTCGCCTATTGCGGAGTTCGGTAAAGCGAGCACTTCACTCTGATCGTAGAGAAGAATATCTTTGTAGTCAACCGCATAATTTGTGCTGATTTCTTTTACGTTTAAAGCTTTATTATAAACTCTAAATTTATATAAGTCAACATCACAAAAATCTGAACTAAAAGTAATATTACCAGTTGCGGATTTTAATGAAATTAAATTCTTAGAAGTTATTTTTGCAATACTTGATAAAACTCCATTTAAGTAAATTAAGATTAATTTATTAGAATAATCAAATACCATTGATAAATTCATAGTTTTATCTTCTACGTATTTTACATTTACAGTATCATTTCCGGTTGAGAAGAATCCATCTTGTGGACCTAAACACAATCCAGCTGCACTATAAAAATTACAAAATACAGATTTTAAATCTATCTTCTTATAAATATAATCAAATTCTAATTCATCATATGTTTTTCCAATATAATGAACAACATTTTTAGTTGTTTCATCATACATTGCATTTAAAAATGAATCATAGTTTGAATAAATAGATTGACTATTAAAAGCTTCCCAAGCTGTTTTATCAACGCCTTCAATTTTAGAATTATCGCCCTTATAACGAGTTATTTCTTTAATTATATTACTATAATCTTGAATATTCTTTATTTTAAATTCAAATTCAAAAGTACAAGATTGCTTTGAAGTATCGCTTGTATTAACATCTATATTTCCTAGATTAATATTAAATTTTGCACCATTACTAATTCTTAAGCAACTATTATTATTCTTATCTAAAACCCAGCCATTATTATACCAGTTAAAATCTACAAAATCACCTTTATATTCTCCAAAAGACCAAGATGTGCGGTTTACCGATGATTCTTTGTTTGAACGACCAGCTGCATCAAAATTTAAGATAAGCCCGTCCTATTTTATTGTCATATCTCGCTTAGGATCGACAACAACCTCGAAAGTTACATTTCTCATCGAGGTTCCGCAAAGAATAGTATAAACATTCTGAGAATCTATTGTAGCATCGGTTATTTCAAATATATTAAAACCTTTTACATCATCCCATTTAATTTGAGTAGTTTTAGATTCTAATATTTCACTTCCTTTATAGAAGAACACCTCTGCTGTTGGATTAGCTGGGTCATAAACCATATAAGGTATTTGAATTTTGTCATAGCTATAATATTGTTCTTTAAAATCTCCAAGCCAAATAATAGGGTCTGTAGAATCTCCAACATAAGCAAACTCAAATTCTAATGGTTCTGGTCCAGACCCTTGAATATCATTATCATAAGAATAAAGCTCTAGTCTAGCTGTATGATATCCATGGTCTAAAACACCTATCGTCGCACTTCTTGTACCAACTTGACTAGGTTCAAGAATTTGCGTCTACCGCACTTCCCCATCTATAATAAAGTACAAAATTTTCTTAATATTTCCAGAAATATCACAAGACATAATTAAAGGCTAAGCTGCATTGTATAAAACTAAATTAGAAAAAGTAGAACTCTTTCTTAAAGTTAATTCTATCGTAGCCATAGTTATTGATTTAATTGTGCTTGTGCCACTACCTATTCCAGTTACCTAAAAAGAAATAGTAGAAACTGAGTTATCTTGTAACTTTGCTCCGAAATTAAATTCATAAGGAACATTATTATCAACTACAAAAGTTCCTTTTGCATAAGAAACACTAGAGCCTTGTTCTGAAATAGCCCAGGTTACAGTCAATTTTTCATCTAATGCTTCACCATAATCATCTGTTGCTGATTTGGCGTTAATAATAGCAATTGCATCATGCCCATTTATAATTGTGCTATGATACTCTTTTTGCGTTACTGTAAATGTCATTCTTTTGGCATTAGTATTACCACCTCCACCACTTCCACTTACAGATAATCTTAAACAAAAAGCTTGATTAGTTGATTCATCAATTTCTTCAATCTTATAAAAACTACCATCTCCTTGATTTAATACTAAATCTCCTTCTCGACAATTTTTATAATCTTCAATTTCAGAAAGCGTTAAAATAAAACGAACTTCACTATCTGCATCTTCTTGCGGTTTCTCGTCATGACCATAAAACAGCGCGACTCCGTTGCTTCCCATCAGGATTCTTTCATTATTTGCATCCAGATATATTTTTCCGGTGTCTTCCGCAAATAATAAATTACCATCTTGATATGGTCTGCTAGAAACTGCAGATTCTTTTCCTCTTATAGGATTAAATCTAATCATAGAAGTTTCATTTCTCCTTTCTCTCATATATTAAAAAAAAGGGATAGAGAAAAAGTTCTCTACCCCTTTAACATTTCCTCTAAGGAATATAATTTTTTATTTTTTAGTATTTAAAGCTATTGCCCTTAAATTAGGCTTCAGGGAAACTACCCCACTCTAAATTTATGCCGATTCCGCTTGCTTTCTTTGAAATAGTTAAATTCTCTGATTCAACTTCAAAAGTAGCTATTCCAGCATCATTGTTAGCCTTATCTTTTAACATTGCTTTAAAAGTACCTTTATTATTAGCAACACTATTCTCGTCACTAAGAGTATAAGTAGTATCTAAATCCTGTAAATCGAACTCAGTTTTTTCAACAGCAGTTACGTGACCAGTAGCACTTGTTGTAACTTTCGTTACAGCTGTTACTGAAGTTACTTTACCTTCTGCTGAAGCAACTTCTGGGTCTACCCTGTTGATATCTTTATGAGCTACCGTGATAGATTTTCCATCTTCTCCAGGAGTTCCAATAATATCCTTTTCACTATTATAAGCAATTGTACCAATTACATTAGAATTGCTATCCTTTATAGTAAGAAGATTAGCAGTAGCCGTAACTGTATAAGTAGTATCAATCTGAGAATCATCACCAGAAGGAACATATGTCCAAGTAATTCCATCCGCAGGTATTACTCCATTTACTTCTGTTCCAGTTGCTATAAATAAATCTCCAGCACTACCATTTTTACCCGAACCAGTTACAGTCTGATCGCCAACTACTAAGTAAGTGTCACCAGCTTTAACTCCTGTTGTCGGAAGAGCTGTTGAAGTTCCGTTCTTACCAACAGTTCCCTTGTAAGTCATAGCATCAAGACCATTGAGTTTCTTATCTATAGCGTCCTTACTATAAACTGGAAGTGTAGCAACGTCTTCGTTAAATACATAAGTTGCTGCCTCATCTTCTAACTTAATCTTAGGAGTTATTCTTCTTGTTGAAGTGTTGTTATCAGTATCCAGAGTTGAAATTACAAATTCACCAGCAGTAGTAGCAGTTACTTTCTCTTCTTCTGGTGTTGTAGTTGCTTTAATAACAGTATTCTTTGAACTAATCATACCATCTTTCGCGATAGTTACATTAGTTCCCTGCTTAGCAACAACAATATCATCTTGTCCAAGAGCTGATTTTAATGTAATCTGACCCTCAGTTTCTTGTGCTTCTGCCGCTTTGCTATAAGTATCACCTGTTACAGTAATAGTATTATCTACCTAAGTAACTTTTGCTCCCTTAGCTCCAGCAACTTTAGGACCAGTTACTGAAATATCTTCAGGACCAGTTATAACAGAACCATCTTTTGCGGTTTTTTTCTGAGAGATAGTTGCATTTACTTCTACTGCATTTTCTGCTCCAGAAGTAGCAACAGTCATTCCTGATACTTCAATAGTATCATTTGTATCTGTATCTGGATTTATCTAAACCCAATTACCACCTTTATAGATACAAAGAACATTTTCCTTCGTTGCATAGTAGAACTGACCATCTGCTATACCAGTCTTAGGAAGATCCTCAACCTGAGCTACCTCAGTAATTGACTTATTAAGTTCAACCATTGAAGTTCCTTGACCAACATAAAGTCTATTAGTATCTGTAGTCAGATAAAAACAACCATCTACGGCTGTAGTTGGTAATGCAGCATGTAAACCACGTTTAAAAGCTATATTTGCCATATTAATTAATCATTCCTTTCTTTTCTTAAACTTGCGTTTCGTCCATCTCTGACCAAACAAGTCTATCATTTATACTATTTATTTCATCTACTATAGTGCTATTTTCTATACCAGATTTTCTATTTAATTTTGATAAATCTCCAACTTCTGCGGAGTATACTGATTTTGTAACATAATCATTAACTAATTTAATTTTATTAGTCTTTGTGTCTTTTACAAAAACAGTTTCATCTAAATCATCATAACTAATTTTATTAGCTACAACTGATTCTAAAGTTCCAACAGTACCTTGAAGTGACTGAACTAATTTACTTACTCCTTCAACGGTAGTTGGATTTGGTTCATACCAACCAATCTGATAATTACCGTCTAAATTAAGAACTACTCTCGGCTCTAATCCAGCTTGGAACCCATCAGTTAAAGTATAAACTTCTTCTTGTGTCTCACTTTGACTGAATTTATAAAACTTCGAATTGAAGTCTTTTACCCTCAGCGTTCCATCAACGGCTTCTAAAGAAAGATTATCAACTTTAGTACTAAAATCTTTCCATGCGGTTCCCGTGTAAATATACGGTTTTCCCGAGACTATTGCAAAATCACCCGCGTTAAGTTTTGTCTCACCGACGGCTTCCGCGATAGCTTCCGCATCTGACTATCCTTCTTTTGGAGTTATCTCAAATACATGACTTTCTGCGGCAGCTGGACCATTCTTCCACTTACCCGAAGCCGCATCATATACTAAAGATTCTCCATCTTTAAGTGTTTCCACATTAATGTCAACCGCAAAATCTTTAACTCCCGCACCTTCGCATAAAAGCACAGAACCGAGATAAAGTTTTCCAGTATCACTTAACTTAGTAACACCTTCATCTGAAGTTACCTTATCATATATAAAATATAAAGTGTCTTGTCTTAACTTATTATTATTTTTTAAATAATCATAAGCTGTCTAAGAACCTCTTATAAATTTGACAAAATCAGATGTTTTTATAGCATCTCCATAAGCCATTTAAACTTACTCCCTCCTTTTTTGTGTTCCAATTATCTTTTAATTTTAACTAATCTATATTAATAAACTCTGACCAAAAAGGTCAGAGTTTAAAAATTATTTTTATTCAGTATAAGGTGTAAAAATATCTCCTTGATTCTTTTTATCTTCAACAAGAGATTTCAACCTATTCTTTTCTGCTTGAGAAACATTTAATTCATTTTTATTTTCAGAAAATTCCAATTGATCCACTATAGCTGGTTTTAAAGCATCTACTACTGGCTCAATTAATACCCAGCCTCTAACTCTCATAGATTGATTTGATTTGTATTTTTTATCATATCTACATCTTAAAGTTCCATCTGTGTGAATAAAACATTCTCCTGTTAAATCAGTATTTTCCTAAATATTAACAGTTAAATTCAATGACTAATTCTTTAATGGCTTAACTCCATTTAAAGTAAAGAAAGTAATCCAAGTTTTAGTTTTCTACCAAGTTCTTTTATTATCTTTAATATTAGATTTTCCATTATTTTTATAATCTGGGTAATCTGTCCAAGATATATCTATATATATCATATTCTAAACAGGAGTATAGAAAGAGTTGTTAGAAACATTAGAAACTCTATAACGATTTTTAATCTTTTGTTTTCTAAAGTTTTTATTTATTAGTATATACGGAACAATATCATATTTTCCATATTGACTTTTGCTAGTATTAAAGACTGCTAACAACATCATTTCATTGGTTGAAAGGCTTCCTTCACCATAGCCAGGATAATCAAAAATAGGAATGCGCTTTTTCTACCTCATATCTGCAATAAATCTCATTTCATCATAGCCAATATTATAAGAAGATAAACCTCTTTCTCCGTTAAATTGTTTTGCAATAAATTCTTCTAATTTATTAATTTTTTTATACAATAAATTAATAATTTCATAAGGATTATAGT
>ERZ1026856.782-NODE-782-length-17879-cov-3.759818_pt1 | contig 17879 bp, 14 predicted proteins | sample MGYA00380158_ERZ1026856 | MGnify/ENA primary metagenome ERZ1026856 (study PRJEB33269, sample SAMEA4719794) | human gut metagenome | biome: human-associated habitat; feature: organic feature; material: feces | place: Cameroon | collected 2013-10 ...
ATTAATAAAGATACTCCTACATATAGTGATAGTAGGTTTGATGCAGTGATACAGTCACTAAAGAAGGGCTATTCTTATTTGGACGACATATCTAATGATACTAATTTGGACGTTTCAACAGTATTTGGGCTTATGGCAGAGTTGGAACTAATCGGTGTAGTTAAAGTTGCTTTTGGAAACTGTTATACCCTACTATAGTTATTATAAAAAATAATGTTTGTAAATTAAATACTTATGTGCTATAATAGTAAGCAATAGTTAAAAGACTATATCCCTTGAGGTTTATATTATATAAGATATAAGGAGTTGATTTTTTTGTCGACGTTAGTTATAGTGGAGTCTCCTGCAAAGGCTAAGACTATACAAAAATATTTGGGTAACGATTATGAAGTGGTGGCTTCTATGGGTCACATTATAGACTTACCTAAGTCTAAAATAGGTGTGGATATAGAAAATAACTTTACACCAGTATATATCGAAATGAAAGGCAAAGAAGACGTTATCAAACTTCTAAAGAAAGAGGCTAAAAAGTGCGATAACATATATCTTGCTACTGACCCCGACAGAGAGGGCGAGGCTATCTCATGGCATATTGCTAATATGTTAAACCTAAACTTAGAAGACCCTAACAGAGTTACTTTTAATGAAATCACTAAAAGCGGTGTTAAGGTGGGTATGGATAACCCCCGTAAAATAGATTTAGACTTAGTAAACGCTCAACAGACCAGAAGAATATTAGATAGAATAGTAGGCTACAAATTAAGTCCTTTTCTCTGGAAGAAGGTAAAGCGTGGCTTATCTGCTGGTAGAGTTCAATCTGTAGCAGTTAGACTGGTAGTAGATAGAGAACTTGAAATTAGAGCCTTTAAACCTAAAGAGTATTGGTCTATAGACGGTACTTTTACCGCTCCACCAAGTAGAAAGGTATTTTCTGCAAAGTTGGTAGCCATAAACGGTAAAAAACAAGAGATTAACAACGAAGAAGAGTCTAACGCAATACTTAAAAGTTTAGAGGGTGCAGAGTATACCATTTCCACCGTCAAAAAGCGTGTTACTAAAAAAAATCCTGCTCCACCATTTATAACTTCCACACTACAACAGGAAGCGTCCAGAAGAATGGGTTTTCAGGCTCGTAGAACGATGAAGACTGCTCAGGAACTATACGAAGGTATCGAAATAGAGGGCATAGGCTTGATAGGTTTAATCACTTATATGCGTACAGATAGTTTAAGAGTGTCCAAAGAGGCACAAGAACAGGCAAGCGAATACATCTTGCAAGTTTACGGAAAAGACTATCTACCAGATAAGCCAAGAGTATTTAAGACTAAAGCTAACGCTCAGGATGCCCACGAGGCTATTAGACCTTCTATGCCACAACTTACTCCTGAAAAGGTTAAAAGTAGTCTAACTACTGACCAGTACAAGCTATACAAGTTGATTTGGGAGAGGTTTATAGCCAGTCAAATGGCTAACGCCCTATTGGATACCGTATCCGCAGATATACAGGCTAACGACTGTACGTTTAGAGCATCGGGATACTCCGTAAAGTTCGACGGCTACACCGTACTATACGAAGAAAGCAAAGATACTAAGGACGAAGAAAATAACAAGGTACTACCTCCTTTAGAAGTAGGTCAAGTATTAAAGTTGAAAACCTTAGTAGGTAATCAGCACTTTACACAACCACCTTCAAGATACACCGAAGCTACTTTAATTAAGGCTCTTGAAGAGAACGGTATAGGTAGACCAAGTACTTACGCTCCTACTATTACTACTATAGTATCTAAGTTCTATGTGGAACGTGACGGCAAACAGTTAAAACCTACTGCTTTAGGTGAGGTCATAACCGACCTAATGAAAGAACACTTCAAAAATATAGTAGACGTTAAGTTTACCGCTAAGATGGAAAGCAATCTTGATGAAGTGGAAAAGGGTAAAAAAGGTTGGATAGATACTCTAAACGTATTCTATGACGACTTCGCTAAAACCTTAGCTAAAGCTGAAAAGGCTATGGAAGGCAAAAGAGTTAAAATTCCTGATGAAACTACTGACGTTATCTGTGACGTCTGTGGTAAGAATATGGTAATAAAGATTGGTAGGTTCGGAAAGTTTTTAGCTTGCCCAGGTTTCCCAGAATGTACTAACACCAAAAAGATAGTAGAGGCTACTAAAGGTACTTGTCCACTATGTGGCAAGAGAGTAGTAGCTAAAAAGTCCAAAAAGGGTAGAACCTTCTACGGTTGCGAAGGATATCCCGACTGCAACTTTATGACTTGGTATACTCCTGTAGAAGATAAATGTCCTAAGTGTGGCAGTTCGCTATTTAAAAAAGGTGGAAAGAATGGAAAACTACTCTGTGAAAAGCCTAACTGTGGCTATGAAAGGAGTTTATAGTATATGGTAGTAAGTGTAATAGGTGGAGGTTTAGCAGGCTGTGAGGCTTCATGGCAATTGGCTAACTATGGTATTCAAGTAAACCTATACGAAATGAAACCTAAAAAGTATACTCCTGCACATCACTATAAAAACCTATGTGAGTTAGTATGTTCCAATTCGCTAAAAGCGTCACGTTTAGAGAGTTCTGCTGGTCTGTTGAAAGCTGAAATGGAACGTTTAGGCTCTATAACAGTACCTTGTGCAAAGGCTACTTCTGTAGAGGCTGGCGGAGCTTTAGCAGTGGATAGAGAAAAGTTTTCCGACTTAGTAACCGAAAAGATAAGGTCTAATCCACTAATACACGTAGTGGAAGAAGAAGTATTAGAAGTTCCTAAGGGACAGAACGTTATAATAGCTACAGGTCCTTTAACTGCTGGAGCGTTGGCAGACTCTATTAAGTCACTATGTGGAGACTATCTTAGCTTTTTTGACTCTGCTTCTCCTATAGTCACGTTCGATAGTTTGGATAAAGACTTGGTATTTTTTGCCTCACGTTACGATAGGGGCGACGCTGACTATATAAACTGTCCTATGAATCAAGAGGAATACGAGGCTTTTTATAACGCTTTGGTATCTGCTGAAACCGTTAAACTGAAAGAGTTCGAAACTACCACTTTTAAAGTCTATGAAGGTTGTATGCCTATAGAAGTAATAGCTAAACGTGGTGCTGATACTATGCGTTTTGGACCTTTAAAGCCTGTAGGTCTAAAAGACCCCCGTACAGATAGAAGACCTTATGCAGTAGTTCAGCTTAGAAAAGAAAACAAAGAGGGTACTCTGTACAACTTAGTAGGATTTCAAACTAACTTAAAGTTCGGCGAGCAAAAACGAGTATTTTCTATGATTACTGGTCTACAAAATGCCGAGTTTGTAAGATACGGTGTAATGCACCGAAACTCTTTTATAGATAGTCCAAGACTACTAAACAGTAACTTTTCTTTGAAGAGTGACCCTAATGTGTACTTTGCAGGTCAGATTACTGGTGTAGAAGGCTATATGGAAAGTGCCATGAGTGGTATTATAGCAGGTCATAGCATGGCAAGAAGACTATTAAATAAACCTCAAATAGTGTTACCTTTGGATACTATGTGTGGTGCTATGTGTAACTATATCAGTGATACCTATATTAAAGACTTTCAACCTATGGGTAGTAACATGGGTATACTTCCTGAACTTCCTGTACGTATTAAGGATAAAAAGTTAAAGTATGCCGAATATTCAAAGCGTGCATTAGCGTCCTTAGAAGAGGAACTATCAAAAGTAGGTCTATAGATATTAAAATATTTTTTGAAAGGACTTTTTGCTTATGAAGATTATAGTAGACGCATTCGGTGGCGATAATTCTCCATTAGCCGTTATTCAGGGTAGTGCCGATGCCGTTAAAGACTTCGGTATTACAGTAATACTATCTGGTGATGAGGCTAAGATTAAACAGGTCGCTAAAGATAACAACGTAAGTCTAAACGGCATAGAAATTATACATTCACCTTCGGTTATAGACATTCACGAAGAACCTACAAGCATACTAAAACAACACCGAGATTGCTCTATGGCGGTAGGACTTCAAGCGTTGGCAGACGATAAGGGCGACGCATTCGTGTGTGCTGGCAGTACAGGGGCTTTGATAGTAGGTGCTACTTTTATAGCTAAACGTATGAAAGGTATTAAACGTCCTGCATTAGCTCCAGTGATGCCTTCGGAGAGTAACTACTTTATGCTATTAGATGCTGGTGCTAATACCGATTGTAGACCTGAATTTTTGGTTCAGTTTGCTATTATGGGTACTGCGTATATGAAAAACGTTATGGGATATCAAAATCCACGAGTAGGATTACTGAACATAGGTGCAGAAGATACCAAAGGTAGAGAATTAGAAGTTGAAGCGTACAAGCTATTAAAACAAGCACCTATCAACTTTGTGGGTAACTGTGAGGCAAGGGATATTCCAAGTGGTAAGTTTGACGTAATAGTTTCTGACGGCTTTACTGGTAACATAGCATTAAAACTCTATGAGGGTATGGCTAAGTTCTTTGGTAACGAACTTAAGTCTATACTAACCAGTAGTTTAAAGTCCAAAATAGGAGCGTTATTCCTATTAGACAGAGTAAACGAATTTAAGGCTAAAGTAGACTACAAAGAAGTCGGTGGAGCGGTACTGCTTGGAATTTCTAAACCAGTAATTAAGGCTCATGGCAGTTCGGACGCAAGGGCATTCTATAATGCTATTAGACAAGCTAAACAGTGTATCGACGGCAAAATTATCGATACTATTAAAGATAATATATAAAGTTAGAATATAGTTAGGAGTGGTACTTTATGACATCTGATATTGATATTAACGCTATTAAAGAGTTTCAAAAAATTATAGGCTATACCTACAACAACGAAAGTCTATTAATAGAAGCTCTTACCCATTCTTCATTTGCTAACGAAAGCAAGAAGAATAGAAAGAATAACGAACGTCTTGAATTTTTGGGCGATAGTGTACTATCGTTAGTAGTATCTAAGCATCTGTTTAAGCACTATAAACATCTACCAGAAGGCGAACTTACCAAAATTAGAGCCTCTTTAGTGTGCGAAAAGGCACTGTTCGAGTTTGCAAAGACTATCCACTTAGGAGAGTACATTCTATTGGGTAAGGGAGAAGAACACACTGGAGGCAGAGAACGACCTTCCATAGTATCCGACGCTTTTGAAGCCGTAATAGCTTCTATGTATTTAGACGGCGGTTTTGAACCCGTTGAAAAGTATATTCTTGGATTTGTACCTAAAGATATTAAAAGTAATCCTGTAGTTTTCAACGACTTCAAAACTGTACTACAAGAGGTTATACAAAAAAATCCTGAAGAACGTGTTGAGTATGTATTGGTAGAAGAAAACGGTCCAGAACATAGCAAGGCTTTTGTAGTAAACGTATGTTTAAATAGCAACGTAATAGGCACTGGTTGTGCTAAGAGCAAAAAGGAGGCGGAACAGTTAGCCGCTAAAGAGGCTTTACACTTAATGGGTTATGACATTGCACAATAATATATCTATATTCGTTGCACACGTAGGGTGTCCGAACGTGTGTAGCTTTTGTAATCAGCATACTATTAGCGGAAGTCAAAAAGCACCTACTACTTTAGAAGTGGACGCTATATGTAAAGAGGCTTTTCAACGCATAAAAGATAAGTCTAATACCGAAATAGCGTTCTTTGGTGGAAGTTTTACCGCTATAGAACCTAACTATATGCTATCCTTGTTACAGGTGGTACAAAAGTACATCGGTAATGGTGGATTTTATGGTATTAGAGTATCCACACGTCCAGACTGCATATCTAAAGAAGTTTTGGAAGTACTAAAACAGTATCATGTAACTTCTATAGAGTTAGGCTGTCAAAGTATGTGCGACGACGTTCTTACTGCTAATAAACGTGGACACACCGCTAAAGACGTATACCACGCTTGCGACCTTATTAGACAGTACGATTTTGAACTTGGTCTACAAATGATGGTAGGTCTGTACAAGAGTACTATACAAGATGAATACTATACGGCTAATCAAATAGTAGCTTTAAAACCTGATACCGTTAGAATATATCCAGTATGTGTTCTAAAAGGTACTGAATTAGCAGAGCTATATCTAAAAGGGGAGTATACTCTATACGATATGGATACTATTATAGACGTATGTTGCAACTTACTACTAAAGTTCGATAGTAACGATATCAAGGTTATAAAGTGTGGTCTTCACGCCTCCGAAATGGTGGAAACCGACTTAGTAGCGGGTTACTATCATCCAGCTTTTAGAGAACTCTGTGAAAGTAGAATATATCGTAAAAATATTCAGTCTATTATAGAGTTAAATCCAAACCTTAAACACTATAGCATAGTAGTATCTAACCGATACATCAGCATGGCTAAAGGACAGAAAAAGTCTAACGTACAATACTTTAAAGATATGGGAATAAGTGTTTCAATTAAAGGTTCAGAGGGTTTAAACAAGTACGAAACTAACTTGGAAGTAGAATAAATATCGAGTAAAAGGATTATTATGTATATATGCGTTTAAAATCTTTACAGTTGCAGGGGTTTAAGTCGTTCCCTGATAAGATAGAACTTACTTTTGATGACGGCTTAACTGCCGTGGTAGGTCCTAACGGTAGTGGAAAGAGTAATATTGGTGATGCCGTACGTTGGGTACTTGGTGAACAGTCAAGTAAAAACCTTAGAGGTAACAAAATGGAAGACGTTATCTTTGCAGGAACTAAGTCACGTAATGCGAGTGGTTTTGCCTCTGTTACTCTAACTATAGATAATACCGATAGAGGTCTTGAAGTGGATAGCGACACGGTGTCGGTTAATAGAAAACTGTTCCGTAGTGGTGATAGTGAGTACTCTATTAATGGCAAATCGGTACGATTAAAGGATATCAGCGAACTGTTTATGGATACTGGTCTTGGTCGTGATGGTTATTCTATTATAGGTCAGGGCAGAATATCCGAAATAGTTAGTGCTAAGAGTTCCGAACGTAGAGAAATATTTGAAGAGGCTTCTGGTATTTCTAAGTTTAAGTACAAAAAGGCAGAGGCACAAAGAAAACTTGACCTTGCAGAAGAAAATATAGTTCGACTAAACGACATAGTATCAGAACTTGAAAGTAGGTTAGAACCTTTAAAAGTTCAATCCGAAAAGGCTAAACAGTACTTAGTACTCGCTGAAAGACGCAAAAGTATAGAAGTATCAGTATGGCTATTCAAAATTAACGACCTACGCTATGCTTTAGAGGGGCTTAAAGAACGTATCAATATAGCTAACTCTCAATACACCACCTTAGAGGCTAAAGTAGAAGATAGTGAACTTGAAATTCAAAACAAGTACTCTAAAATGCAAGAAAGCTCGGCTAAGGTTGACGACCTGCAAACTGAAATATTACGCTCACAACAGAAAGCCTCTAACAGTCAATCGGAAGTGGCAGTATATAAAAATGATATTCAACACGCTGAACAGAAACTTGAAGAACTAAACCGTTCCATTAAAGATAGCGATACTATTAAAGATAGTCTATCTAAAAAGATTGAAAGTCTTAATAACGATATAGCTACTTTAAGTAACGATTTAGAAGTGCTATCTAAAGACATACTACTAAAAGACGATACTATATCTACTTTAAAAACTTCCATGGATACTTTAGAACTACAGAATACTAACGTATCTAACAGTATAGAAGAAGTAAACGGTAGTATACATCAAAACCGCTTGATAGTCACTTCCTGTGAAACTACCATACAAGAGGCTACTCTACAACTTAACACTTTAGACGACCACGCTAAAGAGTTAGAGGCTATCTGTAATGGGTATCTATTAGATGCCGAAAACGTAAAGTCGAAGATTGCAGAGTGTTCTAACTTAGATACAGAACTGAATAACAGACTATCTGGCTTTGAAAGACTACTATCTAACAAGAGTGAAAAGTTAAAAGAACTTAATAGTAACTATCAAACTAATTCGCTAAGTATTAAGGATAGTCAGCATAGAGTTAAAATACTTACAGACTTAGAAGACTCTATGGAAGGTTTTTCAAAGTCCGTTAAACTGATATTCAAGGCAGTAGAAAGAGGACAGTTGAACGGAGTATTCGGAACGGTAGCTAAACTATTCACTACTAACAATGAATATACTACCGCTATAGAAACTGCCCTTGGTGGTACTATGCAGAACATAATAGTTCAAAATGAAGACGTTGCAAAACGTTGCATCAGATACTTACACGATATCAACGGTGGTAGAGCTACTTTTTTACCAACTACTTCGATTAGTGCAAAAGATTTTAACGTTCCTAACCTATCCAATGAGTTTGGCTATGTGGATATGGCTAATAACTTAGTATCCTGTGATAGTGCATTTAATAATATTAAAAGCAGTCTATTAGGCAGAATAGTAGTAATGGAAAGTATAGACTGTGCTACTGTTACCGCTAAAAAGTTCGGTTATAGGTTTAAGATAGTCACTTTAGACGGTCAAGTAGTAAATGCAGGAGGTTCATTTACTGGAGGTTCGGCAGTACATTCAGGGGGAATATTCTCTCGTAAGGTTGAAATAGATACGATTAACTCTCAGTTGGTGGAACTTTTGCGTACTCAAGAGGCTTTAGTTAGTGAGCGTAACGACTTGCAATTTGAAGTGGATAGTATAGATACTAACACGGTATCTTTAAGACAGCAGATATTCGATAATAGAACCGATAAGGTTCAGTTGGAGGCAGAGTATAAACGTCTATTAGATACCGCTAAGCAGTTAAAAGATACTATTAACTCTAACGATAGTCAAAATAGTGTGCTAACTGAAAAGATTAATACTTCTACTGAAAAGTTACAAGTTGCCGATGACGTTCTAAAGACGCTATCCAGTAAGTTGGATAGTCTAAAGTTGGAACTTCAAGAAACGCTATCCAATAAGGAAACGTTGAATACACAACATTCTAACTTAGTACAACAGGTATATAGTCTTAGAGTGTTAGAGGCTGAACGTTCTAAAGACTTGCTTAACTTTAAAGCTACTTTGAACTCTACTATAGAAGAACTTTCTAACGTGGATAGTAACTTAGAAAGAGTATCTAAAGAGATAGCTATTCAAAAAGATACTATCGAAAGTAGAAAAAAGTCTATTCAAGATAGTGAAACTTTAGAAAAGGCTCTATCCGAAAAGATAGTATCTTTAAAAGGAGAAGTTTCTAAGTGGCAAGCAGTACACCGTCAGTACGAACAGGAAGTAACCACTATTAGAATGGCTTTAAAGTCGGTTAATGAGGACAAAGAAAAACTTTCAAGGGAGTTAATAAGGCTTGAAGAACGTAAGAATACTACTCAACGAGACTATGACGACCTAATAGCACAACTATTCGACGTATACGAAATGACTTTTTCTGAAGCAGAAGAGTTTGCCTCTAAAGTTAAGATAGTAGACGTTAAATCTGCTCAACGTGAACTGGTGGATATCAAGAGTAGTATTAAATCTTTAGGACACGTAAACGTATCCGCTATAGATGAGTACAAAGAAGTATCGGAACGCTACTCTTTTATGAACGAACAGTTGGACGATACTAAAAAGTCTAAACTGGAACTTGAAAAGATTATAGCTAACCTTACTAACAGTATGAAGTCTACTTTTACCGAAAACTTCTATAAGATTAACGAACACTTTAAACAGATATTCGTTGAACTGTTCGGCGGTGGTAGTGCTGAGTTAGTACTAACCGATACCGAAGACGTTCTAAACTGTGGTATAGAAATAGTAGTAGCTCCCCCTGGAAAAGTTATTAAAAACTTAATATCGTTATCTGGTGGAGAACAGGCCTTTGTAGCTATAGCTATCTACTTTGCTATACTAAAGGTTAAGCCTTCGCCATTCTGCATACTGGACGAAATAGACGCTCCTTTAGATGAAGTAAACGTTCGTAAGTATGCGGTGTATCTACATAGGTATTTAGAACATACTCAATTTATAGTAGTAACTCATAGACGTGGCACTATGGAAAGTGCTAACGTACTATATGGAGTTACTATGCAAAAAGATGGCGTTTCTAAGTTGCTTAAAATGGAACAGAAAGACGTTCCTACTCAAAACTTTTAGACTATTTTAAAAGGAGATTGTATTATGAATTTTTTTCAAAAGATTAAAGCAGGTCTTTTAAAGACTAAACAAGCTATGATTTCGAGCTTTCAAAAGGTAATAAATTCCTTTACTAAGATAGACGAAGACCTTTTTGAACAGTTAGAAGAAACCATGATTATGAGTGACATAGGCGTGGATACTTCAGTGGAAATCTGCGAGCAACTTAGAAAAAAAGTTAAAGAAAAAGGTATTACTGACCCTAAAGACATTATGGGTCTAATTCAAGAAATAATAGCCGATATGATGGGCGAAGATACTGGTATAGATACTTCTACTACACCTTCCATAATTATGGTGATAGGTGTAAACGGTGTCGGTAAGACTACTACTATTGGTAAACTATGCTATCAGTACAGAATGCAAGGTAAAAAAGTATTGGTCGCTGCTGCGGATACTTTCCGTGCTGCTGCTATAGAACAGTTGGAAGTTTGGACTAAACGTGCAGGTGTCGACATAGTAAAACATAGCGAGGGTGCAGACCCTGGAGCAGTAATATTCGATGCTATTACCGCCGCTAAGGCTCGTAAGTGTGATATTCTTATATGCGATACCGCAGGTAGACTTCACAATAAGAAAAACTTAATGAACGAACTTAACAAGATAAATCGTATAGTATCCCAACAGGCTGAGGGTTGTGCAAGAGAAACTCTATTAGTATTAGACGCTACTACTGGACAGAATGCAGTAAATCAAGCTAAAATGTTCAGTGAAGTTGCTGATATCACAGGTATAGTTCTTACTAAGTTAGACGGTACTGCTAAAGGTGGTATAGTAATATCCATTAAGAATGAACTTAATATTCCAGTAAAGCTAATAGGTGTTGGCGAAAAGATAGACGACTTACAACCGTTCGATAGCAAAGACTTTGTTAAGGCTCTGTTCGATATGGACTTTGAACACGCTGAAAAGTCTAACTATGACCGTATATTCGACGACGACGAAACGGTAACTACTAAAGAAGACTTTTCTATCGTTCCAGAATTGGAAGTACAAAGTACTCCTACTCAAGAGGCTACAGTTCCAACTGAAGAAGTAGATACTACATCACCACATGAAGAAGTAGAAGATGATGGTATTCCTAACAAGGAAGAGTTTGAACCTAATGAAGATGACCAAGAAGTTCCTACTGAAGAACACTACAACGACGAAGTGGTGGACGACTTTAACGAATTTACACCTGCCGAAACTCCTTCCGAAGAAGATACTCCTACAGTAGAAGAACCAGTGGAAGAAACTCCTAAGAAGAAACAAGGTTTCTTTAGCAGACTATTCGGCGGTAAAAAGAATAAAAAAGATAAAAAATAGTATGGAGGTCTAATGAATGAAAGTAGTATTAGCATCTAACAATAAGAATAAGTTAAGAGAGATTTCCGAAATGTTATCTCCTTTAGGTTTTGATGTGGTATCGTTAAAAGACTGTGGCATAGACGTGGAAGTAGAAGAAACTGGTTCTACTTTTGAAGAAAATGCTACTATAAAAGCTAAAGCTATATACGATATGACTAATCTTCCTTGTATAGCAGACGATAGCGGTCTTGAAGTGGACTATCTTAATAAAGCCCCAGGGGTATACTCCCACAGATACGCAGGTGAAAACGCTTCCGATGACGATAGATGTAACAAGATACTCAACGAACTACATAACGTTCCTATAGAAGAACGTACGGCAAGGTTTGTATGTTCTATCTGTTATATAGATAGCAATGGTACTATCAAAGTAGTACGTGGAACTTGTGAGGGTTACATAGGTTTTGAACAGCGTGGAAACAACGGTTTCGGTTATGACCCTATATTTATGTATGGAGATAAGTCTTTTGCAGAACTCTCCGCAGAAGAAAAGAATAGCGTTAGTCACAGACACAACGCTCTTAAAAAATTTTTAGAACTATTATAGTAAAGGAGAAGTATTCATGTTGACCAGTAAACAGAGAGCATATTTAAGAGGTATTGCAAGTCAGTACGAAACTATATTTCAAGTAGGTAAGGGCGGAATTTCTGACGCTTTTATTAGACAAGTAGACGACGCTCTTAGAGTTAGAGAACTCATCAAGTTAAGAGTATTAGACAATGCAGAGTATACCTCTAAAGAGGCAAGCAACATATTGGCAGAGGCTACAGGTTCTGACGTAGTACAAGTTATAGGTTCTAAGTTTGTACTGTTTAGAAGAAATCCTAAAGAACCAGTAATAGACTTAAAATAGTTATGAAGATAGGTCTATTCGGTGGAAGTTTTAATCCCATACACAACGGACACATTAACTTAGCCACTTCGGTTAAGGATAGTTTAGGCTTAGATAAGGTTATATTAATACCCTCTAAAAAGTCCCCACATAAGGATAGTTCAGCGTACGTATCCAATACGCACAGGTTGAATATGTGTAGACTTGCTATACAAGGTCTTAAAGGCTTTGAAGTCAGCGACTTTGAAATTAACAGAGATACTATAAGCTATTCTATCTACACTGTAGAGTACTTTAATAGTAAGTATCCTAACGATATACTATATCTGCTGATAGGTAGCGATATGCTATTAACCTTCGATACTTGGAAAGAGTACAAGCGTATACTATCTATGGTCAAGTTGGCGGTAGTATCAAGACAGAATGGCGATATGCAAAGTTTACTATTAAAAGCACAAAGTTTAAGACCATACGGCGACGCTATAATACTAAATACGCCACCTTTAGAGATTTCCTCTACAGAAGTTAGAAAAAAAGTTGCATTTAATGAAGAATGTTCTTGCATTTTAGATGAAAAAGTAGTACAATATATTAAGTCAAACGGTCTATACTTATAGATATACAGTACTATTGTATAGCATACTAAAACATTGTATTTAAACTATAAAGGGTGATGTGTTTTTGTATCAATATAAAGAAGAACCTAATGGTTATAACTTAGACGAAACTAAACGACTAATAGAGGGTAGACTTTCTAAAAAAAGATATACCCACTCAGTAAACGTATCGGAACAGTGTAGAATATTAGCCGAAATATATGGTGCAAACGTTCAAAAGTGTCAGTATGTGGGGCTATTACACGATGTGTGCAAAGAAGTGTCTTATTCGGAAATGAAAAAGATGGTTTTAAATAGTAACTTAGGAGTTAGTCGTTCTGAACTTGCCTCTAAACCACTATGGCACGCAATAGCTGGTGCTTGGTTCGTAGAACATACTCTAAACGTTAGCGATAAAGAAGTTATTAATGCTATTAGATTTCATACCGTGGCACACGCTGGTATGTCTAAAGTGGAAGAAATAGTATATATGGCAGACCTTATTTCGGAAGATAGAGACTATAAGGACGTTAAACGCATGAGAAAGTTGGCTTATACTAACTTAGATGAGGCTATGTTCGAGGCTTTAAAGTTTTCTATTACCGATGTAATTAGTAAGTGCGGTCTGTTACCACACTATACTATAGATGCGTATAATCAATACTCTTACTTACACAAGAATACTATTGAAAAGTGAGGTCTACGCCATGTCTAAAACTAAAGTTAAACGTATAAAAATGAGTCCCAAGGAAAGAATTATTATAGTAATAGCTATAGTAGTAGCATTATCTTTAATATTCGGAGTAGTTAAGTTCTACTTAAAACGTTGGGTACCTCTTTCCGAAAGCAACGGAAGTATAGATGAGGGTAATAAGAGTTACGCTCTTAAAGTGGAAGACGAAAGCCTAAACGATGACGGTCTTGACCTAAACCAAAAGATTGAAGGTCAGTTTACTATACTATGCTTAGGTTTCGATGAGCAAGGCGAAAATACCGACGTTATCATGTTGGTACAGTGCGATATTAAAAACAAAAAGATTAACATACTACAGATTCCTCGTGATACCTACGTTGGCGGAAGTACTACAGGAAAACTTAACTCGGTATATGCTTATGGCGATAAGGACTTAACCCCTATTAACCGAGTGGCTTCTAAGATAGAAGATATTACGGGTATTCCTATAGATAGGTATATGGCTATTAACTGTAACGATATTCCACCAGTGGTGGACGCTATGGGTGGTATTCCTATAAACGTTCCAGAAACTATAGTCTATGAGGCTGATAAGATTATAAAAGCAGGCGAGCAAACTCTAACGGGTGAACAGTCTGAATGGTTTGTACGTTTTAGACACGACTACACCGAGGGCGATATCGGTAGAGTTAAGGCTCAAAGAATATTCCTTGCCGCTGCTATGAGTAAACTAAAAGATATGGGTTCTTTAAAGTTTATATCCATATTCCCTACTATTCAGCAGTATATCATGTCCGATATGTCTTTAGGTGAAATAGGCAGTTTAGCCGACTTTGCCCAGACCGTATCCATGAAAGACGTTACCGCAAGAATGCTCCCTGGGGAGAGTTTAGCTCCCAGTGACTACAACGGCTACTATATTTGGACTATCCATGCCGATGAACTCGCAGATATGCTAAACGAATACTTTAGACCTTATCAAGCCGATATGTCTGCCGATGAGTTAGACGTTATTCAATTAAGAAATTCCGAAAGCTACTATGATGAAGTGGTAGACAATTTTGAAGATATATCTTCAGGAGATACGCCAAGTATCCCACGAAAAGAGACTTCTAAAAAATAATAATAAGGTGGTTTATGTTTATGTTACAGACTGAAATGGTTGAAAATATAGTTAAAACTTTAGATAGAAAAAAAGCTATAGATATTAAAGTCGTTAGAGTAGGCGATTTAACTATTCTTGCTGACTACTTTATAATAGCAAGTGGTAATACTAATACACAGACTAAATCTTTAGCAGATGAAGTAGAGTTTCAACTCTCTCAATTAGGAGTTAAACCTACTCGTACTGAGGGTTATTCTTCTTCTAACTGGATAATATTAGACTATTCCGATATTATAGTTCACATATTCAATAAGGAGTCAAGAGAATACTACAAACTGGAAAGACTTTGGGCAGACGGCGAACTTGTAGATATCTCTTCCATGGTTAGTGAGGATTAGTCTATGGAAAGTTTTGAACTTGGTAAAAAGTACTCTATAGTTATTGCTATATACTTAGTAGTAAAAGAACTCATTAACGTGTTCTTAGGCGGAAGTATTACTTCTTTAATATTGCCTATAGTCATGGCAATAGTGTTGATATTAGGCGTTAAGTACTGCAACTATATAGTGGCTGGACTGTTAGCATTAATAGTAATAACTCATATAGGTACTAACCTTTCTAACATAGGCTTTAACGTATACTTAGTATACACTTTAGAAGGACTATTGGACATAATAGTTGCAGTGTTCCTGTGTATAAATAAGGACATTAAAGCGTTCTTTGGTGGATAATAGACCAAATACTATAGACATTATCAAGATACTATGATATAATAGTCACTGTACTAACTATTAACTATATAGTATCTATACATATTTTTTAGAAAAGGAATGATAGATAGTGAACAACTATGACTTTTCTGCCATAGAAAAAAAGTGGCAGAACTATTGGGACGAACATAAGACTTTTAAGGCTACCAATGACTATTCTAAGCCTAAGTATTATGCTTTGGTAGAGTTTCCATATCCATCAGGTAACGGCTTACACGTAGGTCACCCAAGACCTTACACCGCTATGGATATAGTAGCAAGAAAGCGTAGACTTCAAGGCTATAACGTTCTATTCCCTATGGGTTGGGACGCATTCGGTTTGCCTACCGAAAACTTTGCTATTAAGAATAAGATTCACCCTGCTACAGTTACTAAAAACAACGTGGCAAGATTTAAAGCACAGTTAAAGTCTTTAGGCTTCTCTTTCGATTGGGACAGAGAGATTAATACTACCGATAAAGACTACTTTAAGTGGACACAGTGGATATTCCTACAGATGTTCAATAAGGGTTTAGCCTATAAGAAGGAAATGTCTGTCAACTGGTGTACTTCCTGTAAGGTGGTACTTGCTAACGAAGAAGTGGTAGGCGGTGTATGTGAACGTTGTGGTGGCGAAGTTATCCATAAGGTTAAGTCTCAATGGATGCTAAAGATTACTGAATACGCTCAAAGACTACTTGACGACCTTAGCGAAGTAAACTACTTAGACAAGATTAAGGCTACTCAAACTAACTGGATAGGTCGTTCTACTGGTGCAGAAGTAGACTTTACTACCACTACAGGCGATACCTTAACAGTATATACTACTCGTCCAGATACGCTATTCGGTGCTACTTATATGGTTATATCTCCTGAACACCCTGTTCTTAAACAGTGGGAAGACGTTCTTACTAATAATGAGGCTATTCACGAATACCAAGAAAAGTCTGCGAGAAAGTCCGACTTTGAACGTACCGAAATGGCTAAGGAAAAAACTGGTGTGGAACTAAAGGGCGTTAGAGCTATTAATCCTGTAAACGGTAAGGAAATTCCTATATTCATATCCGACTATGTACTTATGAGTTATGGTACTGGTGCTATTATGGCAGTACCTGCACACGATACCCGTGACTACGACTTTGCTAAGGTGTTCAACCTACCTATTATAGAAGTAGTTAAGGGTGGCGACGTATCTAAAGAAGCCTTTACCGACTGTGCTACTGGTACTATGGTAAACAGTGGATTTTTAGACGGTCATTCTGTAGACGAAGCTAAGGAACTCATGAAAGACTACTTAGAAGAAAAGGGTATAGGCAGAAAGAAAGTAAACTATAAACTTCGTGACTGGGTATTCTCTCGTCAGAGATACTGGGGCGAACCTATTCCTGTAGTATACTGTGAAAAGTGTGGCTATGTGGGACTTCCAGAAAGTGAACTTCCTTTAACTCTACCAGACGTAGAAAGCTATATGCCTACCGATAATGGCGAAAGTCCACTATCTACTTTAGATAGCTTTATAAATACCACTTGTCCAAAGTGCCATGGTCCTGCTAAGCGTGAAACCGATACTATGCCTCAATGGGCTGGTTCTTCTTGGTACTTCCTACGCTATTGCGACCCTCATAATAGCGAGGCTTTAGCTTCTAAAGAGGCTTTAGACTACTGGCTTCCTGTAGACTGGTACAACGGCGGTATGGAACATACTACTCTACACTTACTATACTCTCGTTTTTGGCATAAGTTCCTATACGATTTAGGTATAGTATCCGTTAAAGAACCTTATATGAGACGTACCAGTCATGGTATGATACTCGGCGAAGACCACCAAAAAATGTCTAAGTCAAGAGGCAACGTTATAAATCCTGATGAAGTGGTAGCTACCTACGGTGCGGATACTATGCGTCTATACGAAATGTTCATAGGTGACTTTGAACAGACCGCTCCTTGGAGCCAAAACAGTATTAAGGGTTGTAAGAGATTTTTAGACAGAGTTTGGGCTTTACAAGATTGCATTATAGACGGTAACGACTACAGGGACACTCTAAAGTCTAAGTTCCACAAGGCTATTAAAAAGGTATCCGAAGATATCGAAACCTTAAAGTTCAATACTGCTATAGCTACTATGATGGCACTTCTTAACGATATCACCACTACTAAGAGTATAAACAGAGCCGAACTAAGAACGTTCCTAATACTATTAAATCCATTCGCTCCACACATCACCGAAGAACTATACCAAATAGCTAACTTTGATGGCGTTCTTGACCAACAAGAATGGGTTAAGTATGATGAGGCTTTATGCGTAGACCAAACTATCGAAGTGGTAGTACAGGTAAACGGAAAACTAAAGACTAAGCTATCCGTTCCAGTAGGTGAAGATAAGGATACTATTCTTGATATGGCTAAAAAGGATAGCAAAGTGGCTACCGCTATAGAGGGAAAAAATATAGTAAAACAGATATATGT
>ERZ1026856.784-NODE-784-length-17869-cov-16.227293_pt1 | contig 17869 bp, 16 predicted proteins | sample MGYA00380158_ERZ1026856 | MGnify/ENA primary metagenome ERZ1026856 (study PRJEB33269, sample SAMEA4719794) | human gut metagenome | biome: human-associated habitat; feature: organic feature; material: feces | place: Cameroon | collected 2013-10 ...
ACGGGAACGCTGAACAGCATCCCTAAGATGCCGAATGCTTCGCCGCCGATCGTAACAGCCATCAGCACAAGCAATCCGGGAAGTCCGACGGACTTGCCGACTACCTTTGGGTAAATCAGATTTCCCTCAAACTGCTGTAAAATGAGTAAAAAGAGGATGAACCACAGCGCCTTGCCGGGTTCTGCCAGCAGAATCAAAAACGCACCAAGACCGCCGCCGATCCATGCGCCAAAAATCGGCACCAGCGCAGTAACGGCCACAAATGCGGAGACCGCACCGGCATATGGAATCCCAAGGATCAGCATTCCAAAGAAGCACAGAACGCCGATGATAACCGCTTCCGTAAGCTGCCCGCTGACAAAATTTGTGAAGGTCTGGTTTGTCAGAGCGGCAATGCTCAGAAGCCGCTGCGCCTTCTTTTGCGGAAAGACTGTCACAATGAGTTTTTTCAAATGTGCCGCAATGACTTCCTTCTTTGCAAGCAGATACAGTGCAAAGACAAGACCCAAAAGGACATCCACCAAAACCGACAGGACAGAGGCTGCCGCACCCCATGTCACGGTGAGGATGCCGCTTTTCTCGTCGCTGATCAAGGTGGTGACCTTCTCAATCAACAGATCAGAATTTATGACATATTCGGGCAGGACAATGTTATATTTTGCAGCAAACTGGACAACACCTGTCCACCACCGCCCGATTTCCTCCACATAGACCGGAATGTTTTGGATAAACTCATCGCCGGATTCCCGCAGACTGGGGATCATCATAAACACTACAGCAAACAAAATTCCAAGAACGAGCACGGTGCTTATTGTCAGGCACACAGGGCGGGTCAGCTTTGCAGGAACCTTGCGGCAAGCCTTGTTCCAGCAGCATTCCAACGGTCGAAGGATTACGTTGATCAAAAATGCAATCGCACCGCCGATCAGAAATGGAGTGAACAGCGCAAGTACCTTGCCGAGAAAACACAAAACAGCGTCAAGGTTTACCAGCGCCCATGTAAATACAATCAGTAGCACCAGTGCACGGGTGATATAGCGAATGATCGTCTCGTCCGGCCAGTTGCTTCCCTGCGGTGTAGGATTCCCGTTTCTGTTCCCGACTGTGTTTTTCGTTTTTTTCTCCATGTTTTTCCTTCCCATGATCGTTTTATTGTTCGCAGGTCAAACACACATCGCATTGCCTGACTGTAAGGAAGGATACCCTGTACGCACTCAGTTCAGAGACCGTGATCTCCAAATTCTGCACAGCAAAGGAATCGCCCTTGGTGGGGACTCTATTCAGCTGCTCCATGACCCAGCCGCCGACAGAAACACTGTCCGATTCCAGCTTGATGTCAAAGAATTCCGTAAAATCCTCCAGGCTGACGGAACAGTCCACGCGATAGGTATTCTCGTCCAGCTTTTCAAAATCTTCTTCCACCTCGTCGTGTTCGTCCCAAATTTCACCAACCAGTTCTTCCAGAATATCCTCCATCGTAACAATACCAAGCGTTCCGCCGAAATCATCTACAACCACGGCGATATGGGACTTCTGATGCTGGAGCATTTTCAAAATATCCCGGATTTTTGTGTACTGATAGACAAACAACGGTTTCGTCATGATCTCCTCAATGGGCTGATCCGTCATCTTGCCGTTGCTATAGAAATCCTTCTGATGAAGAACGCCGACAATCTGATCAATGGTATCCCGGTAGACCAGCAGACGGGAAAAGCGGGACTGGGTAAAGGCTCTGGAAATTTCCTCATGACTCTTGTCGATGTCCACGGCTTCCAGGTCAATTCGATGGGTCAAAATTTCTGCCGCCGTCAGGTCACGGAATTCAAGGGCATTGCGCAGCAGCTCGCCTTCGTTTTCGTCAATTCCGCCGTCCTGCTCCACGTCCTCCATAAAAAGGAGCAGTTCCTCGTGGGACATTTTTGCATCGTCATCCGTCTTGAAGAAACGGGAAACCAACTTCTTCCACTGGGAAAAGAGGAAATTCAGCGGCGTCAGAATCAAAATCCAAAGGCGAATAAACGGAGCGCTGAACAAAGCGAAACGTTCCGGGGTATCCTTTGCAACACTTTTAGGGGTGATCTCACCAAAAATCAAAACAACGATCGTTACGACGACCGTAGAAATTGTCGCGCCAATATCGCCATAAAGCCCTACGAACAAAAGTGTGCCGATGGATGCCACCATGATATTCACGATATTGTTGCCGATCAGGATGGTAGAGATCAGCTTGTCATAGTCTTCAGACAGCTTGAGCGCCAGCGCTGCCCGCTTGTTTCCATTGTCTGCCAACACCTTGAGGCGGGTCTTATTCAGGGACGAGAACGCCGTTTCTGTGGCGCTGAAATAGGCGGACATGGCAATGCAGACCACCATTGCGAAAATACTTCCAAAATAATTCATTTCAAACTCCTTTATGTTCTGTTCCTACGATTATTTCATACAAAAAAGACACGTCTATACCCGATATCGCAACAAAGGGCGTAGATATGTCACATACGAACAGACCATATAAAAGCGGCTGCCGTTATCGTCGCTACTGTCGTTTTCCACGGATTTCTTCCTCCTTTTTATTTAGTGTTTCCATCATAGCATTTTCGTGGTGTAGATTCAGTAAAGAAACAGGTGCGGTACAATATCCTCCTGCGGGAAATCTTGAAACGTTTCCGCTTATGCGGTATAATAATGCCGTAGTATCGTTCAGGAGAAACAGGATGAAGAACCGTCAACGACAAAAGGATATTCTATTTTCGATCCTAATTTTTTTCAGTGCCTTTGCTGTCAATTTGCTTATTCAGAAGCTCTTTACCACGCAGACACTGGTACCCATGATCTTTGTGTTCGGCGTATTTTTAATCTCGCTGAAAACCCACGGATATTGCTATGGCATCACTTCGGCTATCGTCAGCGTGTTTGCGGTGAATTTCGCTTTCACCTATCCGTACTATGCTTTTGATTTTTTTGTAGAAGAAAGCATCTTGTCTGCTGTCATTATGCTGGTTGTCGCCATTTCCACCAGCACGCTGAACATTCGTATCCGCGATCAGGAGAAGCTGCGCTCAGAGAATGAAAAAGAGCGAATGCGGGGCAATCTGCTGCGGGCGATCTCCCATGACCTGCGCACACCCCTTACCTCCATATACGGGTCCTCCTCCACACTGATTTCTAAGTATGATGCGCTGCCGAAGGAACAGCAGCTCAAGCTGTTGGGAGAAATTCAGGAAGACAGCGAATGGCTCATCCGCATGGTTGAGAATCTCCTGTCTGTCACAAGGATCGACGGTGCGAAGGTTGAGGTCGTGAAAACCCCCACCGTTCTGGATGAGCTGATCGACTCCGTTTTGATGAAGTTTTCTAAAAAGCATCCGAGCCAGAAGGTCATCACACAGATACCGGACGAGTTTGTGGACATTCCCATGGACTCACTCCTTATTGAGCAGGTGCTGTTGAATCTTCTGGAAAACGCTGTATTCCACGCAAAAGGCATGACGAAACTGACGCTTTCCGTTTCTCTCGCAGGAGACAAGGCGGTATTTGAGGTTGCTGACAACGGCTGCGGCATCCCGGAGGATGCACTTCAAAAGATTTTTACCGGGAGCTACGAAAAAATTGCTGCGCCGGTGGACGGGACACGCAGCAATATGGGGATCGGACTGTCTGTGTGCGCCGCCATCGTCAAGGCACACGGCAGTGACATTACCGCAAAAAACAAAAGCGGCGGCGGTGCGGTATTTAGCTTTGCTCTGGAAAGAGAGGGGGCGGACGATGGGCAATAACAAATTCAAGATCCTGATCGTAGAGGATGAAGCCAACATCCGAAGCTTTATTAAAGCAAATCTGGAAACCAGCGACTATCAGGCGCTCTGCGCGGAGACCTGTTCGCTCGGCATGATGATGTACGCTTCCCATCATCCGGACCTCATCATTCTGGATCTCGGTCTGCCGGATCGAGATGGCATGAGTTTAATTCAAGAGGTACGAAAGACGGACACTGTGCCCATCATTGTGCTCTCCGCCCGTTCCAGCGAGAGGGACAAGGTGGAGGCGCTGGATCTTGGGGCAAATGATTATATCACCAAGCCCTTTGGCACGGAGGAATTGTTGGCTCGGATCCGGGCCGTTCTCCGCAGCCATCGACACAGTGAAGAGAATGAAAGTACTCCCGGCGGGAAATTCCGCTTTCAGGACTTGCTGATCGATTACGATACACGACAGGTTTTTGTAGGTAAAGAAGAGATCGACCTAACCCAGACGGAATACAACATCATGGCATTCCTCTCCATTCACGCTGGAAAGGTGCTGACGTATACTGCGATCATCCATACTGTCTGGGGGTATTCTGACTATGGCAGCGTCAAGAAGCTGCAAGTCAACATGAAGAACATCCGCAAAAAAATGGGCGTGACGCCCGGCGAAAAGCGCTATATCATCAATGAGCTTGGTGTCGGATACCGTATGCTGGCGGAGGATGAAATTGCTGCAGATTCCTTTCTTTGATGAACATAGACCTGTGATAAAGGAACTTTTTTTCCGAAAAAGGAGGATGGAATATTGAAAAAGAAACTTCTGGCATTCGCTCTCGCCCTCACCATGTGTCTGGGCTCCGGTATGACGGCAAACGCCGCAATGATTGTCAAAAACAATATGAGCGCACTGAATACACTGAATACAATAAACAAAAACACCTCTTCCGAGACCTCTCTGTACAAGGAAGTTATGAAAAAGTACAAAATAACATATACCCCGGAAGCCCTTGAAGCTTTACGGCAGGTTTTCAAACCCGAACGGTATGCAATCGCATATCCGGATGTTGCAAAGGCCTTTGGAAATGACTCAGAAGCGCTTTGGAACCATTTTATTATTTTCGGTTTGAATGAAGGAAGATCTGATATCAATTCTGACTTCAATGTTTTTGCATACAGTTCTGCTTATCCGGATCTGCAAAAGGCGTTTGGCGACGATCTTCTGGCATACTATGTTCACTATGTAAATTTCGGCATCAAAGAAAACCGAAAATATACGACCATTGACGCATCGACAAAAGCCGGCTTTACAGTCAGCGGAATGAATGGACAGATCCTCGCATCCCCCAGACTGATCGTCCCATCCAGTGCGGACAACAGCTCTGTTTCGAACATCCTGTCCTCTTTGGCCTTACCATCTTCTGCCGCTCCAACCCCAGTTCCGACACCTGCACCAACACCGGAGCCGACAACACCAGAACCGGAAACACCCTGCAATCATGAGTTCGACGGCAGGAAACAGATCACCGGAACAACTATGCACGGTCCCGTATGTGTCCTCTGTGGATATATCAACGAAGAACAGGCAGAAAGCTGTACCGTTGATCATTATACCGCTGATGATTCTTCCCATAAAGAAATCTGTGGTGCATGCGGCGGCGTTATAAAAGAAGAATCCCATCTGTATACCTATACAACCGAGACTACCGAAAACAGTGTGCGGATTCACAAGGGAACCTGTTCCGTGTGTGGACATACAATGGATGGCGCATGTGTATTTGATCCGGACGGTGTCTGTAAGATCTGTGGTCAATCCTGTACGCATGAGTACACCGTCGGGCAAAGTCTTGATGAATCCTATCATCAGCTGGTCTGTAAATTCTGCGGTCATACCGAACAGGCGGAACATCACATCGTAGAATCTGAAGACAGTGTGAAATATTGCGCCGATTGCGGTTATTCCTTGAACGAATAAGTCTCAACGCCAACATCCAGAAAAGTCTTCCGTTTTTGCGGAGGACTTTTTTTGCAGTAAAAAAACAAAACACCGCTTCCCCGTTTCAGAGGAGGCGGTGTCCCAAAGGAAACCACACGAATAAATTTAATTTGTTATTCGATCTAAAACTTAGCCTGTCGGCCATGCATCAAAGCTTGGGAGCTTTGGCAGTCTGCAGTGTTTCCTGTCTTACTCCGCTTGCTGCTGTAAAGACAACTTCAACAGGACCGCTGATGGAAGGAAGTGCGAAAGAAACTGCATCGCCTTTGATAACAACGGGCAGTACTGCGTAGCTTCCGTCTGCTCTCTTGTACATTGCTCTGATGGTTTCGTTTTCAGCAAGCTTATAGCTGCCAACGATCTCTTTCAGGCTTCTCATAACAGAGATGGAACCCTTGCTCGCTACCAGTTCTCCGTCAGTAGTAGTCAGGTAAATCTTCTTGGTGCACAGATATTTTACCTTGCCTTCGTTATTCAGGATGGAAATATTTTTCTCACCGCTCTGGTTAATTACTTTGACTTTTTTTGTATTCAAAGCACTTGCCAGCTGGCTTGCAGATGCAGTGTCAACAGTCGGTTCTACGACCAACAGCACAGCGCTTGCATCCACTGTACGATTTCCTTTTACTGTTGCGAAAGTTGTTCCAGGAGCAACTGCGCTGTTAGGGCCGGTTACATTGCCGATTCCTGCCTGTGCTGTTGTGCCTGTTACAGAGCTGTCAACCACGATCTGTTCTGCAGGCGTATTGCCTGTATTCAGAGACGGGCTGGGAGCTGCAAATGCTGTCATGCTCATAGAGCATGCGAGTACAAGTGAAAGAACAATTGCCATTTTCTTTTTCATGTCAATCATCCCCCTTTCGTAAAATTGTGTGGCTTCTGTTTTTATATTAACAGGCGGTGTCCCGTCTGCCAATACCGTTTTATCCGGCGTGCAGATTAATCTGCCGCCTCTTCATAAAATACATCCAGCACCAGTTCATACAGTGCTGTTTCATCGGGATAAAATTCTTCGAATTCTTCTCCCATTTTGACCGTTCCCGTCATGGAATAAAAATCGTCGTCCCCAAAGCTATAGGACAGCGCCTGACCTGCCAGGTAAACCGCTTCATCCGCAGTCACATCCGTTACCATGTAGGGTGTAACCTGTGTATACAATTGCAAAGGAAGCGTCATATCCTGCTTCATCGCTTCTTTTGCCTGAAGGATAAATTTCTTCAAATACTGCTTTTGACGCTCCAGTCGTGCTTCTGCACTCTGTTCCTGCGCCGTATCGCGATAACGAATAAACCGGTAGGCCGCATCGCCCTTTAAATGCACCTCGGCTCCGGTTGTCCAGCCCTTTTCCAGTCCGTTTGCAGATTCCGGAATCACGACGTCCACACCGCCGACCGCATCGTTTATCTTCGATACAACCGACATGTTCAGCGCGCAGTAACCGTGGATCGGAAGACCATAGAACAGGTTGGAAACTGCATCCAGGCTGTTTTCGCAGCTTTCTTTCAGACCGTCCCCGTAAGCGTGGGAAAGTGCAATCTGTGCAGTCTGTCTTCCGGAATATCTCCCGTTCTTATCATACACATTCATGGAAGCCATGGTATCGCGGTTGATTCCGATCACGCTGATCTTTTTCTCTCCCGGGTCGAGTACAGCCAGAAACAGTGCATCCGCCTGGCCGCCCTTAAAGAGATTGGAAGAAGCCTTTACTTCTCCTTCTTTATCAATTCCAAGAAACAAAAAGGTCAGAATATCCTTTTTGTAGGTATAAACCTTTCCATGATACCGGATGCTTCCCGCCTCCAGCATCGTCTCGCTTTCCGTTTCCGATTCAGCTTCCTGTACATCCTGCTGCATCAACTCCGGTACCGCTTCCTGTTTTTTGGAAAGCCTGCTCTGACCGCTGTGGTTCATCCACAGCCACCCTGCCGATACAGTAATTCCAAGTGCCAGAAGCACAAGTAACAAAATTAAGAAAAAAAGACCAACTTTTGAAATTGCGGAACGCTTTTTCGTCCTTTTTTTCCTGCGTTTTCTCTTTTCCTGCGCCATTACTGTTCCTCAACCAAAACTGCCTGCACCAGATATCGCTGATCCGGCTCGCCGCTCACACCGGTTTCCAGCGTAATCAGCTTGTCATTCTCCGTCACATCCATCGTATCATCGATAAAAGCATCGATCTGACGAATGGAAAAGACTTCTTCCAGATAATTGCGGAAAATAATCGGATCTGAAAAATCATATGCGGCAATCAGATGCCTGTCGTCATACGGATATGCTGCAAAAATGCGGTAGACAAGCGTCTTCTCCGGCAAATAAATCCGCACTTCCCGATTTTCATCAAAAAAAGTACGATCCTGATACTCATGAAGCTTTCCAAAACGATCCAATGTGTTATGTCCGTAAATCACGGTATTGCCATCAGAAAAATCTATATCGTTGGCTGTCTCTGTATAAATTGCCCCATCTTCCGCCTCTTCCTTTGCGGCGTTATGGGTTAGATAATATTCATCGTCTATGCTGCTCTGCAGAATTGGCTGGCTAATGCCTGTTCCAGGAATTTCCAGCCACGCATATGCATCTGCATTCAGCGCGCAGAGCTCATTCAATTTCAAAGGAATTTCTGCATCCGACTGCAGAACCGCTTCCACCTGTGCTGCGTCCACTGCTGTCTCTGTTTCTTCGATAGAAGTTTCCGCTGCAGAGCTGCTCTGCGCTATTGTCTCAGCGCCTGTCGTATCCGCCGTCTCCGGATTCGAAGCGCTGCATCCGGACAGCGTTACTCCAAAAACACAGATGCCTGTCAGAATCCCTCTCAACAGTCCGTTACGGACTGCCGGTTTTCTTTTTTTCAAATTCTCCTCACATTCTGCCGCAATACGCAGCCAAATACCCGGGCTACAATAGAATGCACGCTCTGCGAGCATTCTATTGTCATGAATAATAGAATACACGCTTGGGGAACATTCTATTGTTATAAATCAGTAAAACTGCTTTTTATCTGGCGCCCTTCTGTGTAAAGACCTCCAGGAAAGTCTTCAATAAAATCTTAATGTCCAGCCAGAAAGACCAGTTATCGATATACTCCACATCCAGCTTTACAATTTCTTCGAAATCTGTAATATTGCTGCGCCCGCTCACCTGCCACATTCCGGTCAGACCGGGACGAAAGCTCAGGCGTTTCTTATGATACGGGCTGTACTGTGCAAACTCATCCAACGTCGGCGGACGGGTTCCCACAAGGCTCATATCGCCCTTCAAAATATTGATAAACTGCGGAAATTCATCCAGGCTTGTCTTCCGTAAGAAAGCCCCCACCTTTGTAATCCGCGGATCGTTTTCCATCTTGAACATCAGGCCGTTCATTTCATTCTGCGCCATCAGTTCTTTTTTGCGCTCTTCCGCATCCGCATACATGGATCGGAATTTGTACATTTTAAAAATTCTGCCGTTCCGTCCAACCCGTTTCTGTGCAAAGAAAATCGGTCCAGGAGACTCCAGCTTGATCATCGGCCCGACGATCACCGTCAATATCCCTAAAAATACACAGCCGACCAGCGCTCCGACCAGATCCAGCAGCCGCTTCATCGCCAGCTGTCCAACCGGTACAAAACGATTCGCATAGGTAATCGTATAAAACCGTCCAAACTGCGTCAGGGCTTTCTGACTCGCACCGGACAGCTCCGGAACAGGAATCCGGTAATGAATCGTCAGTCCCATTTCTGCCAGCGTTTCCAAAACATGCTTCATCTCTTTGCTCTGGGTATCCGCAACTGCAACGATCACTTCATCCAGGGACGCGCTTTTACAGTAATCGATCAGATCATCTGCCCCGGCTACGACCGACATTCCGCCGACCTCGCCATTTTCCGGCTTCTCGCCCAGAAATGCCAGTCCGCAGAACTCATAGCTGTAATCCTTAAATTTTTTCATATCCATGACGAGCGGCACTGCGAACACATCGTCCGCAACCAACAGCGTCTTCCTGCTCTCCCGAAAAATCCGGTACAAAGACGGCAGACACTTTTTCCAGAGCTGGTGCACAATCAGCATCAGGATACAGTCAATCAGCAGAAAATAGAAGAACACCAGACGCGAGTAAGCATCCAGCAGTCCCATAAAATACAGTACAACCGCCGCGCCCGCAAAACTGATTGCATTATTGCGAATCACACACATGCATTCATGCAGCGGTCCCCGCAGCATCATATCCCGGTACAAGCTGCCAAACAGGTTCATCGCCAGAAAGACGACAAGCACTGCTCCGAGCAAAAGACCGAAATCCATCCGGGCATCATCGCTCTCAAACAGCCGTCCGTTTCGAATATAGTTTGCCAGAATCAGGCTCACGACAATCGTCAGACAGTCCAGCAGCAAAATCATCAGATTCTGCAAATTTGATCTTCTTTGATACATTTTTACAGTCCTTCTATTGTGATTGTAAAAGCTAATTATACATTTTACACGGTTTTAAACTACAATGCAATTCCGTGAAAACGTACTTTTCCGGCAGCAATAAACTTCAGAAAACCAGGTTCCTCCGGGTTGGAATTTAAAAAGAGGGGATCCTTCATACGTTCTTTTCCTCCTGTTTCTGTCAGGCAGCAATTTCCCAGCGAAACGGAATTTTCTATTTTCTTTACAGCTTGCTCACAATCCGATTGCGGATTTTGCGGGTCAGGGAAAATGTGCCTGCGTCCACCTTCTGCATTCCCATCAGGATGGTCGTCTTTTCAGCAGGCAGGTTTGCAAAGTAAACACCCAGCCAGCCGTCCCAGCCATATTCATCCTGCATTGCGAGATAACCGCACTGCGCCGGATTTTTGCAGACGCGCATCAGGTTGCCGTAGCTGTAGCCGTCCAGTCCGACCCATCCATTAAACACCTTCTGGGAAACCGGCATCAGCTCCGGACTGGTAAAATACTTCGTCGTCTTTTCGCTCAGCACCCGCACACCGTTTAAGCTTCCGCCCTGCATCAGCATCTGTGCAAATTTCATATAATCGTCCAATGTCGAAGCAAGTCCCGCACCGCCCGACTCAAAGGCAGGGGACTTTTCCATCCGGTTTGCAACGACCAGATGATCCTGGGTATAGCGTTTCAGAACATTTTGACCGTTTCGGTCAGTCTCTGTCTCGTAGACTGCCGCCAGACGGTCCTGCTTTTCCTCCGGCACCCAGAACGCCGTATCCTTCATTCCAAGCGGCCCGAAAATTTCTTCTTGTAAAAATTCCCCGAACCGTTTGCCGGACGCAGCTTCAATGACTGCGCCGAGCACATCTGCAGAGGAACCGTACTGCCAGCCCTGTCCGGGCGCATAAAGCAGCGGGCACTTTGCCAGTGCATCCGCCACATTTCTTGTCGTCATCGCCTCCGACGTATGCATCCGTTCTTTTCCCTCTTCGAAAACGTGCTCATACATCCGCCCCGGCTCCGTCGTCGTATCGCCATAGATCAGCCCCGACGTCATCCGCAAAAGATCGACAACCAGCATCTCGCGTTCTCCGGGCAAAAGCGCCTCGCATCTGCCGTTACGCCAGATTTTCTGTTCGCGGAATGCAGGCAGATATTCTGCAACCGGCTGATACAGATCCAGCTTGCCGCGCTCCATCAAAATCATCGCAGCCGCTCCGGTAACCGGCTTCGTCTGGGAATATAACCGAAAAATCGTATCGCGCTTCATCGCACGTCCATTTTCGATATCCGCCATGCCTTCCTGACAGTCGCAGATTTCTTTTCCATCCTGCACCGCCAGCACTGTCACACCCGCTACACTGTTGTCGCCGGTGTATTCTTTTATAATCTCCCTTACTTCTTCTGAAAGTCCCTTCATCCCCGTCTTCTCCCATCTAAAGCGTACAGCCTTCTGTGCGATACATGCCGCTTTTTAAGCTGTTCCCGCCTGTTTTGTTTTCTTTTTATCCGGAAGCTGTACGCAGATCACCGCTGCAAACACGAGCACGCAGCCCAAAAGCTCCCGCGCCGAAAGCTTCTGTCCCAGAATCACCCAGCCTGCCAGCACGGAAAAAACAGATTCCATGCTCAAAAGCAGGGATGCCGCTGTTGGCTCCACTTTTTTCTGTCCGACAACCTGAAGCGTATATCCAACGCCGCTGGACAAAACGCCCGCGTATAAAACCGGCACGATTCCGGCAAGCAATGCATCCCAGGACGGATGCTCCGTCAAAAACGCAAGCACCAGACAGATGACGCCGCTCGTCAGAAACTGCAGACACGAAAGCCTTACGCCATCCACCTGCTCTGCGAAATGATCCACCACCAGAATATGAACGGAAAATACAAATGCGCAGCCGATCACCAACGCATCCCCAAGCCCGATCCGAACGCTTTCGGAAATACATAGAAGATACATTCCGATTAGCGCAGCCACAACGCTGCACCATACCTTCACGCCTGGAATGCGGCGCACAAAAATCCCGAGCAGCGGCACGATAACGATATAGAGCGTCGTCAGGAATCCGGCTTTTCCCACTGACGTATACTGGATACCAAACTGCTGCAGAAGGCTTGCCGCACACAGCGCGATACCGCAGCATACGCCGCCAGGCAAAAGTGCGCCGGATTTATTTCTTTTCGCAGAAGCTTCTGCTGCGCCTTTTTGGGCTTCCAGCCGTTCTTTTGTCCAGATCACCGGCAGGAGTACAACGCCGCCAATTAAAAACCTGGCTGCATTAAACGTACACGGCCCCATGTAATCCATTCCAACACTCTGCGCCACAAAGGCAATGCCCCAGATAAATGCGGCAAGAAGCAGCAAAAAGCCGCTCCGTACAGATTCAAACTGCTGTTTCATTTGTCTTATCCCCTGTTGTCACTTCGGCAGTCTTGCCGCAATCTCTACAACAATCTCCCGGATGCTTTTATTTTCACAGTCCACTGTAATGTCCGCATAACGCTCGTAGAGCGGGACACGCTCATCGTAAAGCTGCTGCAGCGTCTGCCCCTCCCGCAGCGTAATGCCGCGTTCGCGCAGATCGCCCAGACGCGCTGCGATCGATTCGCACGACAGCTTCAAATAGATCACAACGCCGATTATTTTCAGATGCTGCATGGCTTCCCGCCCATAAATCACGCTGCCGCCGGTCGCAATGACAGAATGCTTGACCGCCAGACCTGCATTGATCCGGTTTTCCACCTGCCGGAAACCGTCATCCCCTTGCTGTTCGATGATCTCATGCAGTAAAAGTCCGGTTTCCTCTTGAATGACCAGATCGGAATCCACAAAATGATATCCCTGCTGTTTTGCGAGCACGACACCGACCGTGCTTTTTCCTGCGCCGGGCATGCCAATCAGTACCAGATTTTTCATAGAACTCTCCATTCCGCAGGCGCTTTGCGCCGAAGGAATCGCGAGGCGAACGTCCAGCTCGGCTCTGCGATCCTAACTACTTTGTGACGCCTGCAGCACAAATAGCTGTATGAAAAATAAGCGATCACGCTTATTTTTCACACTATTATTCCCCTAAATAAGCGACTACTTCTACCTCACATAAAACATTCTTGGGAAGCTTTTTCACTGCAACACAGCTTCTTGCAGGCTTTCCGGTAAAATATTTTTCGTACACTGCGTTAAATGCAGCGAAATCGCCCATATCATCCAAAAAGCAGGTTGTCTTTACCACATGGGTATAGTCGGTTCCTGCCTCAGCCAAAATTGCGCCGATATTTTTCATGACCTGCTCTGTCTGCGCCTCAATGCCTTCCGCTTCGATTGCTCCGTTTGCCGGGTTGATCGGAATCTGCCCGGATGCAAATAAGAAATCTCCTGCAACGATCGCCTGAGAATAAGGTCCGATTGCAGCCGGTGCTTTCGCAGTTGAAATTACTTTAAACATGTCTTTTTCCTCCTCTAGGTACGTCCCGTTTCGGGGCTTTCATTTTTTAGTATAGCACGCTTTTTCCTGTACTGTCACTCCGAAAATGCCACAGTCACATAAAATCCCCTTGGATTTTCTACAACGCTCGTCACATCGCCCTCCCGCGCGAGCAAACGCTCCCGAAACGGATAATTGCCCGACATCGCAAGGGACGGATCGATCGTATAATAATAGTTGCTCGGAAGTACGCCCTCTGTCACGGTCACATGATCGCCCTCTTTTAACAGACCCGGGCGCTCCATTTTAAACTCCATCATTCTGACACCCATACTTTGCCTTCTTTCTGTGCAAGCCTGCGTTCGAAACGCAGTGGCTGCATGCTTTTCCTCGCACATGACTCATGTCATAAGCCGCCAGCCCTACACGCCTTCTCTTTCAAACGCCGTTTCTGCATCGTCTAAAGCCCTTACCGCATACGCTGTATACCGCCCGGCGTCGCTTTCTTTACACGACACGGAAATCAGCACGCCGTCCGCCTCATAGGAAATGCTGCGCACAAGCGCCTGCTCCTGCAGCCTCGAAACCGCTGCACCGTCCGTATACGGAATCAAAAACGTGCATTCCCGGTAATCTCCAAACAGCTTCTTCTGAATCAGCTCCAGCAGTTCGGCAAGCCCAATTCCCTGCTTCGCAGACAGATAAATCCGATCGCCTAAAACCTTGGGAAGCTCGCTTTCTTCCATCACGAGATCGGCTTTATTCATCACATACAGACAGGGAATCTGTCCCGCCTGCAGCTCTTTTAACGTCTCCTGTGTCACCTGCATCTGCTCCCGGTGATGCGGATCGGAAAAATCAACCACCTGCAGCAGCAGATCTGCCGTGCACGCTTCTTCCAGTGTGGAGCGGAATGCCTTGACCAGCGTATGCGGCAGCTGGCTGATAAACCCTACCGTATCCGACAGCAGAAAATCCCGGTTGTCTCCGGGGCTGATTCTGCGCACCGTCGTATCCAGCGTGGCGAACAGCATATCCTTTTCCAGAACCTTTTTCTCCGTGTCGCCCATCCAGATGTCCAACATTTTGTTCATCAGCGTCGACTTACCCGCGTTTGTATAGCCTACCAGAGCCACCGACGGCAGTTCGCTTTCTTTCCGGCGCTTGCGCTGCGTCTCCCGGTCCTTTTCCATGACCTTTAATTCCCGGTTCAGCTCGCTGATACGCTTTTCAATCCTTCTGCGGTCGAGCTCCAGCTTCTTTTCACCGGCACCTTTGTTGGAAAGACCACCGCCGGCACCGGCGCCGCCGCCCGCTCCGGCTCCGCCGCCCTGTCTGGAAAGCGCATCCCGCATCCCGACCAGACGCGGCAGAAGATACTGCAGATTTGCGCTTTCGACCTGCAGACGGGCTTCTTTTGTCCGGGCACGCCTGTCAAAAATTTCCAGAATCAGATTCGTCCGATCCCAGACCGGAACCTCCAGCTGGTTCTGCAGGTTTCTCTGCTGGGACGGTGTCAGGGAGTTGTCAAAAATCACACAGTCTGCATCCAGCATGGAAACCAGATTTTTGACCTCTTCCACCTTTCCTGTTCCAATATAAAAGGCATTGTTGACCATCGGAAGATTCTGCACAACCTGCGCCGCTGCTTCGATTTCACACGCCTCCGCAAGGTTTTCCAGCTCCTCCATTGAATGGTCAAAATCCAGATTTTCGTTTAGATTAACCCCTACTAATATTGCTTTCTGCATTGATACCTCCTGTTCAGGCTTTTGTTTGGGTGCTTTGTCCACCGTCCAGCTTCCGGATCAGGACGATATAAACCGGAATCAGTAAGGAAAGGGCGGTCAGCCATGCAAATGGTGTTGCAAAGCAGACGGCACGGTAGCCAAACGGAACGGACAACACAGACGCACACAGAATTCTCGCAGCCAACTCAATCACGCAGGCTGCAAACGGTGCCCAGGTATTGCCCACGCTCTGGATCGCGGTGCGATAAACAAGCAGCGCCCCCAGAAAGAAATAAAACGGCACAACCGTGAACAGATAATCTTTGGAATACTGCATGATTTCCGCCGTCGGGTTTGTGACAAACATCGGGACAACGAAGCTCTGTCCCAGTAAAAGAAGCGCTCCCATCGCAAAATTCATCGCCGTCAGCATTAAAAAGCAATGCCATACGCCTTTTTTGATCCGGTCCATTTTGCCTGCACCATAGTTTTGCGCAACATAGTTGGCGATGCCGATTCCGACCGCGTTATCCACTAAAACGGAGAGCTGATCCACCTTGTTTGCCGCCGTATAGCCTGCAATCGCACTCGTACCGATCCGGTTGACTGCCGCCTGCATCGCAAGCTGACCGATACACATAACGGACATCTGGAATCCCATCGGGAATCCGACTTTTAAATGACGCCATGCCGCCTCTGCGGAAAATCGCCATTCTCTCGCAGAAAGATGCAGGATTGTAAAACGCTTCAGCGCAAACACAATGCACAATGCCGCGGAAATTGCCTGCGCCAGCACGGTCGCCCATGCAGCTCCCGCCACGTCCATGCCGAACGGAACGATAAATACCACGTCCAGCACAACATTTAACAGCGAAGAAAAAATCAGAAAATACAGCGGTGTCCGGGAATCTCCCAGCGCGCGCAGAATATTGGAAATCATATTATAAAAGACCGTAGCACCGTTTCCCAGAAAGATAATAAACAGGTAGGTATACGTCCGGTCGTAAATATCCGCCGGCGTGTTTAACATCCGCAGAATCGGATGCACTATGCTACAGCACAGAACCGTCAATACGATTGTAAACAGCGCGCTGATCCATACAGACGCCGATACGGATTCGCGTACCTGCTTTTCATTTCCCGCGCCGAATGCCTGTCCCAGTAAAATTCCACATCCGCCGGTCAGTCCCTGAATGAAGCACAGTACAAAATATACGATCGTCGCCGTTGCCCCGACAGCAGCAAGCGCATCCGCCCCCAGCGTCCTTCCGACAATTATACTGTCTGCCAGCGTATAGAACAGCTGGAACAGATTTCCGCCGATTACCGGCAGCGAAAACCCGGCAATCACCTTCCAGGGAGTTCCCTGGGTCAAATCTTTTGTCCTATCCTTTGCCATCTTCTTTTGCTCCTGTTATAAGGTATCAAAAGATGCCTTACGGATTTTCACCTACGCATCCCGGCATCTAATCAGCCCTTATTGTATAGTAGGTTTTCCGGTTTGTACAGTTCTTTTTTGGTATGAAATTCATAAATGAACCAATACTGTTCTCAGAAACGTTTTCGAAAGGGAGATTAGAAAATTACCATGAATAAAACGACTGAAACTTCTTTCTGTTCCCGCCCTGCAGCACTGTTTGCCTGCGGCAGGCAGAGCATCCGTCTTCCTGTCCCGGTCTATATCCGCTCCAGCGCCTCTGTCGTCGGCAGCCGCGAAAAGCAGGGACCGCTCGGGGAGCTGTTTGACTTTGCAGGAGAAGACGACCTGTTTGGCTGCGATACCTGGGAGGATGCGGAAAGCAGTCTGCAGCGCGACGCCCTGCATCTGGCGCTCCAAAAGGCCGGACTGCATTCCACGGATATCCGATATCTTTTTGCAGGCGACCTGCTCGGACAGAGTATCGCCACAAGCTTTGGGCTGATGCAGTATGAGCGCCCGCTTTTCGGGCTCTACGGCGCCTGCTCCACCTGTGGGCTGTCCCTCACACTCGCGAGCCTCGCCGTTTCCGGCAGCTTTGCGGATTTTGCCGCCTGCGTCACGAGCAGCCATTTCGCCAGCGCAGAAAAGGAATTCCGTTTCCCGCTCGGCTACGGCAATCAGCGGCCGCTTTCCGCCTCCTGGACTGTGACCGGAAGCGGTGCGTTCATCCTCGCAAACGCTCCATCTGGGCATGATCGCGCGATGATCACAGGCCTTACTCCCGGAAAAATTGTCGATTACGGTCTGCGGGATTCCATGAACATGGGCGCCTGCATGGCTCCCGCCGCCGCGGACACCATCCGACAGCATTTCGAAGATTTCGGCACTTCACCGGACAATTATGACAAAATTGTAACCGGCGATCTCGGAAAAGTCGGACAGCGCGTCCTCTTAGACCTTTTACAGACCTCCGGTATCGACCTTGGGGAGCGCCATATGGACTGCGGCATCGAAATTTATGACTGCAAAAAGCAGGACACGCACGCGGGCGGCTCCGGCTGCGGCTGCAGCGCGTCCGTTCTGTCCGCATTTTTGTTAAAGCAGCTTTCCGAAAAAAAGTGGAAGCGGATTCTATTCGTCCCCACCGGCGC
>ERZ1026856.785-NODE-785-length-17848-cov-9.962907_pt1 | contig 17848 bp, 16 predicted proteins | sample MGYA00380158_ERZ1026856 | MGnify/ENA primary metagenome ERZ1026856 (study PRJEB33269, sample SAMEA4719794) | human gut metagenome | biome: human-associated habitat; feature: organic feature; material: feces | place: Cameroon | collected 2013-10 ...
AAATACAAAAACAATACCTTTATCCCTTATTTCCTGATATTTAGTATTCAATACCGCATCCACAATCACATTATTTGTACAAATAAAATCCAATTCTTTACTAATTTGACCACTGATTTTATTTACAAAGCTTTCCAACGAATCATATTTCTTCTTTTTTATCAAAGAATCAATGCACATAATCTGATTTTTATATTCATGTGTCATTTTCTTTTGTTTATCAAAATTTTCAGAAATAGAACGATACATACCTATTTGGTTTTTAACCTGTATCCTATAAATACGTTCCTCCTGCAATTTATTTTCTCGTTTTAAAATATCATATATTAAATAAAATACAACTATGTTCATTCCCGCCAATCCACACGCTATAACAAAAAATAAATTCTCCTGGGCTTTATTTTTTATATCTTCAGACATTTTTATCATAGCTGTAATAACACATATTGTGAAAATAGGGAAAAAAATAAACCGAAGCCATTCTGTATCTGCCAGCATAGCCAAAGATTTTTTCTCCATATGATTTCTAATAATTAATACAGCAAAAAGTAACAATGCCTTTCCTAAAACAACGACCAATGAACCCTGTATAACATGTGATTCCCATACTTCTTCCATGTTATGAAAAATATAAATATTCATAAGTAACGCGAAATAATCCATCACGAGCAAAAGACTCTCAAATAATGCTGATAAAATCATCGCCTTACCAAAACTCAGTTTAAGATAAAGCAACATAAAGAATGTTATGAGAATAATTGAAAATACCTGCTTTACAATAAAATAGTCTCGAAAAATCATTGCAATAAAATAGCAAAGCACTGTCAATCCGATAACTATACTATAATTTTTCCAACAATTATTTTCCTCTCTTTTTATTCCAAATGCTTCAAAAAAAATTTTGCAGCATAATATTTCCAACATCATAATCAAAAGACTCTGAATGTAAACAAACATTTATACTTCACCTCTATAAGCGATAAACTTTTCTTCTACATATTTATATCTCGCTCTAGCTATATCTAATAGAATTCCATTATTCAGCAATACTCTGTATCTGCTTATATTTTTAATGAATTTCATATTAACCAGAAAGCTCTGATGTATCCGCAGAAAATCATTTCCGGCAAACTTATCATCTATTTCATTTAGCGTCCCTTGTAATGTATATTTTTGCAGACAATCCTCCATTACATGAAACTCCAATTTATGTAATTTACTCTCAATATACAATATGCGATTCAATGAAACTTTCCTTGTACCTTCGCAGAAATCAAATTCAGCCCAAGTAATCTTATAATCCATTTTTTCATGAATTGCATCCATGCACTCATAAACACTGGCAACCAGATTTTTATTGTCCTTTAAAATATATCTTACTGCATCTACCTTATATCCTTCTATCGTATAGTTTACAAAGGCTGTAACAAAAACAATAAACATATCCTTGCTGTTTTCCCGGATCTTTTTTGCTGTCATAATTCCATCCAGTTCATCCATGTTGATATCCAGAAAAACAATCTTATATTTTACCATTTCAATTCCCAGTTCAACAAATTCTTTTCCTGAACTAAAAGTATCAATTTCAAGCATTATTCCTCTGTCAGTCATATAACGTATAAGTATTTCCTTTAGGTCATCTCTAAAAATCTTTTCATCATCGCATATAGCAATTCTAAACATAGCTTATTTTCCCTCGTTCAATTAGAATAATATAAAACCATTTTACAGTCATATATTACTATTTCTCACCCGAACAATCAAATAAAAGGCAGAAATCGACCTATATTTGTAGAAAATGACCAAAATCAACATTTTGAACAGCTTAATCTTTCTTCTATTACCAAATTTGCATTAACATATGCCGGCATTACTACTGTCTCCGAACTTAAAGAATATAATTATATCTCTTTAGCAAATGTTCTTCCTCTTTCTTTCCTTATACGCCGGATATTCTTACCAATAAATATCTCATCTTGCTTTATTTTCTGTTCCATCCCTTTTCACCATGCCTATGAACCCATTTTGGTTCTTTTTGCATTATTTTATGCAATATGCATGATGAAAAGGGACTTGTTCTAGTCCATCTTGTTTCTTCCCTATAATATTTTAAAAAAGAGATTCGAAAAAGGGGCTGTCATGCTAAATCGTTAAAGCGACAGTCCCTTTAAATAACAAATGTTATAACAGTAAACACCTATTATCATTAACACTTTCTGTTTTGGTCTTTTGACATATTCCTGTGCCTATTAAATTACATCACTGTTGCAAGAATACCCCATAGAAAAAATGCATAATTTTCTTTGATAGTCTGTTATATCAAACATTTACTTTTTTCCAATATTTTCAATATAGACATTTTACTGCTGTGAAAGTTTATCTTCAAGCATTGATTTAGACACCGAAAACTCGAATGTATCCATATTACTACATGTTGTTATTTTCTCTGGATTATCATTCTCAACAATAAATTCAGGTCTAATATAGCTATCTTTATTCAAAGTGTACCGTCCAAAGACTGAACAGTTAATTCGATAACTGTCACCCAGAATACTGCCTTCATTTGTTTTCAGAAATAGAATAACAGTATCTCCAACATTTGAATGTTCCGCACCCATAAAAGTATGGTTAATTAGCAAATTTTCCATTTCTTCTTCTGTGTATTGTGACAAATCGGCATGTGCTTCAATTTGTTCCTTTTCATCGCTCAGCCGAGTATATCCTCCATCCTCATACACAGTGATGGTTTCCTGCACCTCGCCTTTATATGCTCTCTCCACATCAACGGTAAGCACAGAATAAGAACATCCATCAATATACACATATTCTATTTCTATAATATTTCCTTTTACAATGACATCTGATGAGTCACTATCAATAAAATCATCAATATTATAGTAAAGATTTTTTAACGCAGCTTCACTATTTACATCTGTAAAAATTTCATAACTAGAAATATCACTATAAAATAGGGAATTTTTATTCTGTCTCTTATACACATCTGACGCCAAAGTGGTTTCACTTTCAACAATTGCATCTTTAGTATTGCTTAAATCCTGAACACTTGCACCTTCTATCCTTCCGCAACCAACCATTGACAATAATGCCATACACCCTAATATTCTAATACCAATTTTTTTCATTTTACTTCCTCCTACTTATATAAATAATTTATTCCACCTAAATCATTAGTTTGTGCTCTCGAGGTACTACTTGAATTATAAGCAATGTCTGCCCTCATCAAAACATTACTAAAGTCTGAATGTGCCAACCCCATAACATGCCCCATTTCATGAGCTATAACAGCCAATCTTTTATTTTCACTTAAATCCGAAAAATCCGCATCTAATTGTATTTTTCCCCAAGCCCAATTGCTACTGAATGGATCAACCTCTGTACTTCCATTATACATAGTTGTTAACCCCCACCATTCATTAACAGTACTTACTTGATATATATCCATTCTACTACTTGATTGTGTTGTGGTTTTTGTATAAGAAATAGGGGTTGTTACTCCCATGCTACTAGTTGTATTTACCCATTCGCTCATTGCCGTATTAATATAAGATGCATAGCCGCTTGCACTTGATGTAATAAAGTAATGTTGTGTATCTTTTCCATAATTTCCCACACCATATGTCAATTTGTGCTGATTATATGTATTATACGCATACACAGTTGACACACTACACATGAACATAAAAAAGCTAAAACATAATGCAACTATAAATTTTTTTGTTCTCATAAAACTTTCTCCGCTTAATTTTCTTAATACATACAATTATAAAGCAACAAAATACTACTAAAATTTTTTATCTCACCTCCGTATTTTTTGACAACTATAATTGACAACAATTCAAGGGTCAATTGGCTTTGTAAATGGTGCCTTTTTTTGTAAAACCCAAAACCTTTATCCTCTAAAAAAGTATCGTGTTTAACATGTTGCAAATGAACAAATCATTATTTACTTGCGAGAATGTCATCCTATTGATATTAAATCAGTAACTGTATGTGACTGTTATTGTTGCCGTTACCGTTGATGCAGGATATAGTTTATTGGGATCATAGGTTTTGCCTAAATTTTCAATTTGAAGATACCAATCTCCTTTGGGATTTTCACACACAAAATCGGTTACATAATATGTCCTTGACTTTGTAGAAGGTGTCAACCTTGCTACTGTTCCTTCTGGACTCTCAATATAAAGGTCAAACGGATCTGTACCACTTGCTACATTTAAGTATACTTTCACCTGAGTGATTTTAGGATTGGTTCCTAAAACACTTCCTGAAGAAACTTTTGCTATTTGAGATACCCCACCATCTATCGCATTTAACTTTACAGTGGTCTTCGAAAATGAATTTGAAGCTGCTAATACCGGCATTGAAAACATTAAACATGCCATAAAACATACTGCAATTGATGTTAAAGCTCTCTTCTTAATAATATTCATAAAAAATCCTCCTTAAGTCAAAACATAAATATTATCAAACAGAATGTTCTCCCGCAAAATGGATACTTTTTATATCATTCGTTCAAATGACTTTCTAATCAGTTGACTACCAGATTTTACTAATAAAGCATCAATGGATTTACTTGTAATTCTATCTAAAACTCCCGGCATGATAGGTTTTCCAGCCTCCCATTTAGGGTCTGCTACTTTTACGGCATCTGTGAATGCCTGCCAATACTGTCGCTCATACTCCTCTAATGTATACCCTGCTGCTAATCTGTCGTTTTTCTCAGTTTGCTGATACAACTTTTGATATATCTCTGATCTGTTTGTTGTATCGCCGTTATGCACCCCATTTTCCATATAAAATTCTTTTTTAGTGCTTTCAAACATCTCATCCATAATGCTTTCTGAAATTGAAACAATTCTATTTTTGCTAGCACAATTTTTATCTGTAACGAGTCCCCCCGCCAATCCTGTGCGTGGATTAATCCAGTCTCCATCTTTATCATATCGGCTCATTCGTTTCTTAATGGCTGAGATTGTAGTATATCCACCGCCACCATCTCTGGACATCTCACTCATAACAGTTCGATATTGTTTACTATTTATATCTATTCCAGCCGCTTTAAGTCTTTCCTTTGTTTCGTTACTATTGATAGGCATTCCAGACATTTGCTGAAATCTATTGCTAAACTCTCTTACTATAAGCATAATTTTCTCTCCTTGATAAATTACTCTGAAATCCATTTTCTTCTTTAACAAACGATTATACTCTTGTCAAATTAAATATCACTTTCTTCTTTAAATATATCAAATAAATTGTATTGTTCAATTGTTCTTGCAGAAAGTGACTCCTAATTGCAGAAAATGACACTCCAAATATAAAATCTCCTTGAATCCTTGAATCAAACCAAAGTTCAATTCAAGGGATATCTTTTTATCGTTTCTTTCCAACCATAACAGGCATAGATTTTGCTGTCATACTCTCATTCATTGCTTTTATAGTGTTATAGGTATCATCTCATATATTATAATGATTCAGCTATAATTTAATGGGGCTGTAAAATAAGTCCCTAATTAAGAAACGCCAACTCCGGCAAATGTCGGTTTTGTTGTTTCTTTGTATGAATTTTTCTATTTTTGAACAGGTCTGCATCTTTGGGTATAAAAAATGGTGAATTTAATAAAGCTCAGCTAATCACGCTTGAGTTTTATTCAGCTTTCGTCTGTCGTTGCTTTTTTGTACATGGGAAATTTCATGTGTTTTTCCATGCCGTGTTCTTCGCAATAAAGATAATTATTGTAAGAACCGTATCCGGCATCAGCAACCTGATATTTCGGATAATGACCATATGTGCGATTGAATTTTTCCATCAAAGGTACAAAGCATTGGATCTATGTCAATACATTGGACACAAAAAGTATATACTGGATCAGAAATATCGATCAATTTTGCGATTTCTAATGGTAATTTCAGCTGCCGCATAGTATAATTACCATTAGTATAGTTTGTTAGTAGCATAATTAATTATACCAAAAAATCGCTCAGACCTCACGGCTGGGCGATTTTTTTCTAGGGAAGTTTTTTTACAGCCCCATTGCTGTATCTTGACATAATTCCAACAGCTGCTAAGCCGCTTCGTACAGCGGATTTTGTAGCAAGTTCTCCTGCGAGGCTCCTGTTTTATGCAGTGTCCAGAGATTTTTGCTATTTATCTCCTGTTGTTGACTTCCCTATCAAAACATGTTTCCCGCAAAACGCAAACGCATATTTATGAATCTTTTCCTCCGGAATTCCTCTTGCCTCCAACGTTGCAGCATACTTCTTATATTCAATCTGCTCCAGCCCGGCTTTCACTGTATCTTCCAGATCTTTCTCTGTTTCCGAATCCTGAACCTTGAACTCAATAATAAATGCATCATCGCACTTATCTCTTGGCTCCAACATCACATCGTATCTTCCGAATCCACTCTCCCGGTTCGAAGTCACAATATAACAATCCTCCAGTTCTACAATCAGCCCCAGAACAAATGGTACAGACGTCAGATTTACTACTATTTTCAATTTTTCTATCCTGCATCTCGTTTCAAAACTTTTTAGAACCAATCCAGAACCACGGTACTGTTATAGAACCAGAGTATTTTTAGTCTTTCAATCTGCTTAACAGCATCTGATAATGCCGCTGTCCGATATGTCGTCCGGCACGTTGCAGACCATCCACGCATTCTCTGACTTCATCCGATGTCAGTTCGTGTTCCTCATAGGCTGCCATAAGAATCCCTATCGTCCCCATGATTCTAAGTCCCATCTGAGCTGATACATTTCTTCCCTTTGCTTCATCCATCAATAACAGATCTGCTTTTAATTCATCTGACAGGACAATCGCTTCACTCTCGCCCTGGTCAAGACCTGCCGCTCTTTTTAATATACTTGCTGATTCCGGATTATTGACAGGCTTCACTACGATAAATTTCTTCTGCCTGATCTCATCGGCTTCCAGCCGAAATCGTTCATTAACTGTCAGCTCATCAAATACTGCCTGCGGAATCAAAACATCGCCAAACAGTTTTTCCAGCAAATCTATACGATTGATTTTAAGAAGTGATATCAGCGGTGTTGTATCTGATACAACAATCATACCGCAGCCTCCTTCTTTTTGAGTTCTCTGAAAGTATTCAGTTCATCATCCAGATCATCCATCGTCATATCAAAATAGGAATATCCCAGCTTATCATACAGATCAATCAACTCGGATTTTCTGATTCCCAGAATTTCAGCCGCACGACCATGGGATATCGTCTGATTCAGTATATATGGATACAGCAACAGTGCATTTCGGGTAAGCTCTGTTTCCGGATTCATAGTTACCAGATATTTTGACATTCCTACCGGAACTTTAATAGTTACAGATTCTGTTGTTACCATAATATCACGTCCTTTCTGTTAGAAATCTATGTTCGTCTCTTTTCCTATATTATTATTATATCCATTATTTGGATTTTCTACAACTGATTTTTATCTGCTTTTATTCAAGTAATCTTCCTCGTCAAAATTGTGCGTATTGGAACTATTCTGGACGTGCTATGTTTTACAATGCACTACAAAAGAATGGGTTAATTTAGAACTGTACATATCCCATTTGTTGCAGTGTCCAGAGATTTTTGCTATTTTTATCTTGTTTTAATTATCAATAGCGTTAACAACCTCCTGTATATCATCAGCAGTGAGTTTTGTCAGCTTATCATATAAGTCAGCTTCAAGCTCATCATCCATATCACCATCTTGAACTTTAATAATATACTCTCTGACTTCCATTCCAACCTTTACAAATTCATAATCTCCACAATTGTAAATATCATCTAACCCATATATGATCCCACAATAATAAAACATCTGCGCAAAATTATCACTTTCCCTGCTTATTCCTTTAATATTATCCTGTAAAAATTTCTTTGCCTCCTGCAATTGTAAATTAATAGCTTCTTTGTCCAAAGAATTATTCTGCAGATTTTCTGCGTATTTTGATGCAAGACTATAGCCTTCTGTTCCGGACTTAAAAGTCTGATATTCTATTCTCTGTTGTTCAGTACTAACTTTCATATTATTATCTTCTCTTGTATTTCCCAGAAAAAGAACTCCAGCCATAAAGTACATAATTATTATGATTATAAGAACAATTCCAAGAAAATACTTATTTATTTTCATTTTCCTCAACAATTTTTCCCTCCGCAATTTTTAATATCACATCACACACTTCCTTTAAATCTTCTTTATGATGAGTGGCTACAATAATCGTTGCTCCTCTTGACTTCTCCTCTCTTATTATTTTATATATAAGCTGCACAGCCTCTTCATCCAATGCATTTGTCGGTTCATCAAGCAATATAATCTTTTGATTTTCAAAAATTGCCTGTGCAATATTTAATCGCTGTTTCATTCCCAATGAAAATTTTTTTACTTTTTTATCAGAGTCGGGATCCAGACCTACTCTTTCCAGAGAAAAGATTATATCTTTTTCATCAGCAATATTTTTTATCTTTGCAAGCATCTGAAGATTTCTCTTTGCGGAGCATTCCGGCAGCAATTCCATATTTTCTATAACAATACCGGTCTCAGGTGGAAACTCAATTTTATCATGCAGCTTTTCCCCATCAATGAAAATACTTCCACTATCCAGATTTATCAAACCACTTATAGCTCTTAGCAGCATAGTCTTTCCTGAACCATTTTGCCCATATAAACCATAAACAAAACCACTTTTAAACGTATACGATACATTATCCAATACCGTATTTTCCTTTATCCTCTTTGTTACATTTTGTAATTGTATCATACTATATCATCTCCTCAGTAAATGTCTGTTTTCTTATATTTTATTATTGAAATAATATTTAAAATCACTAATAATATAATCACATATGTAATTGAAGCTTCGTATCTCACATATATGTTTTTTTGATAAATTATCCCACTACGCGTTCCAAATAGCATATTGGGGAAAAGCATAACTCCAATCCGGCTTAAATCACGATTTATCAGTACGTTATTTCCAATTATCAGTGATACCACAAAAAAAATATTTACAAATATATTTGAAATACTGGCATCCATAAATAATTCAAGTAAAAATTGTAATTGTACCAATGCCCATACTCCAACAAAATATGTAACTATTACCTGTATTAATTTTATACTTGATAAATTATTCCATGTCCCATCACATATTAAAAAAATAATCGTCTGACCTATTACTATACAGGCTAATTTCGCTGCTGATAATATAGCATTTTTTAAGTATAACCTCTCTCTGCTATAAGATCTGATCAGCCAAAGCTTACCATATCCGGTTGTAATTTCTCTTGCATTACCCGAAAAGTAAAAAAGTACAAATGGTAATGGTATATATGCATATAAAATTTGCACTAAATTACTTGTTGGGTTGTCAAAAATAAAAAGTGTACTGGCAAATGGTAATTGATATACCTCATAGCCACTCATTTGTATTACAACTCTTTGCATAATAATCATGCATATGATCAATATTATGTTTAACCACTTATTTTTCATTTCTTAAAATATCCCTTTTTGCAAACGTTACTATTCCAGCTATGTACAGAACTATTGCCATTACTATATTTTTTGCAAGAATACCCAAACAGCTTACAAACGATTTATTTCCTTCCAAAAAATTATATGCTACAGCAACATCTAAACCCGGTATCCAAAACTTAACGAGCCAAAATCTTATCAAAAAGAATTGTACAAAATTAACTCCAAAAGCTCCTATAAGAGCAATAAGTTCATTTTGTAAACAATCTCTAAGTATTTTATAAAAAAGACCTGTTGCGACAAAGAAAATCCAAATAACAACAAATTCCATAAGAGAATACAGCACAAATGGATATTTCTTAATTGTTGCACCATTAAAACTATACACCGTAAAAATATAATCAACTATCTGACGAACTGCCGAAAATATTGCCGCCATTACAATAATTATCCTGATCTGGCTATTATTATATTTTTCCCGCGTTTTATATCTAAGTAATATATATGTTTTTTCTTTATCTAATGCATAGTATATTCCCAATAAGACAGGAATTGTATCTACAACCAATATTTCTTTAATTCCACAGAAATTACTGCCTGAATTGTGGATATTCAGGAAAATTACATCCTCCGTTATCCCCATCTGCCCTATTGAATTAAGCATAGGTACATTTGAAAAATAACAATCTATACTACACAATCCCACATATATTAAAGCACATACTAAATATTTATACTTCAACAATTTTTTTCTCCCATATAATAGCTGTTATAATCACTAAAATGTAAAGCACTATACACCATATCGCCATTGGAACAACAACATTAAAACCATATTCCATAAACGGTTGAAAAATATGCATTGATGAATTTTTAAACAAAATAGGTATGAACCAAATTGCAAAGGTCAACGCATATACCATCTTTCTTTCGTGTATAGATATTGCCAACGCAGCTCCCATCATTCCCAAAACACCGGCAAATATTGCCGTTATAAGAATGTAGACTATATTCGTTGTCAATGGATGTGTATAGCTTATTTCAAAAAGAAATGTTTCTACCATGACAGAACTGTCATATTTCAATGGTTCTGCATCAAACGGTGTATTTGTTCCCCCATTAAATACTACTTGTGATAGTATAAGATTTAATCCCAGTCCTACAAATACAATTGTAAATGAGACAATAAAGGCTGATTTCATTTTTTGTAAAATATATTTATTTTTTCCCATTTTACATATCAATATATTCTTATATCCTGTAATATAATCAACAATACTCTCTTCTCCCACTATTACAAGCAAATATAATGGCAAAAACCACAGATAAATCATTTGAAATATGTGCCCTTGTGAATAGCATGATAAAAATGTGACATATAACGGATAGGGTTTCCCTATTTCTCCATTACACATAATAATATCCTGATAATAAATCTGTACAATATCCAAAATTGGAATTACGAGCATAAAAATTATCATTCCTATACTTTTTTTATCACTTATAATCCTGTTTAATTGCTGTCTCATTTTTTCCTTTCCTTGTGTTTTTTACTACCGCATTGTTACCATAGACGTCTATGCTTATATACTAAACTATATTTCTGAATTATCGGCTTAATTTATTCTAAATTTTTCTGAATTATTATGTGATTGCTTTTCAGATAACACAAGCTTTGTAATTTCAGAATTTCAGATTTCTTCAGATTTTTTTAGATTTAATTAAGCACATTTTACATTTTTATGTGCTATTATATTTTATATTATTATACTACTTAGGAGATATTTGCGTATGAATAAACTACTTATTATTGAAGATGATGTTACTATTAGAAATGCACTTAGAATTTTGCTTGAAAATCAAGGTTACACTGTTGTTGAGGCAACTAATGGTGAAGAAGGATTAGAATTATTCGACAAAACTTTTGATCTGCTGATTATTGACATAATGATGCCAAATATTTCCGGCATCGATGTATGCCGCAAAATCAGGGAAAAATCATATGTTCCGATTCTCTTTTTGACAGCCAAATCTCTTGAAACCGATAAAATGGAAGCCCTTTCCGCCGGAGGGGACGATTATCTTGTAAAACCATTCTCCTACGTGGAGCTGATAGCGCGTATTCAGGCTCTTATCAGAAGATGTCGCGTCTACGACAATGCAGATGCATCAGACACCACCGCTTCATCCACTATTGAACGATGTGGCTTAACCTTATACACAAAATGCAACAATGTCAGTTACGATGGCAGACAGCTTGCTCTCACGGATAAAGAATACCAGATTCTTCTGCTGTTAATTTCTCATCCGACAAAGACATTTTCAACACAGAATATATTTGAAAGCGTCTGGAATGAACCGTATACACAGTTTTCCAATAACACCATTATGGTTCATATTAAAAATCTGCGCAATAAGCTTGAAGCCGGCTGTGGCTGTGCCCACCTGATTAAAACAGTGTGGGGAAAGGGATATAAATTTGAAGAATAAATTTAACGGATATAAGGAATACATAAGCAGCTTATTGATTTCATTTTTAATAGCTTTATTGATTTCAATTGCTGTATTTACAGCTATATACCTTTACGGGGAAAAAATAATAAATGAATATGTAAGCTCCGACAGCTATATTTACAATACACAAGCTGCGTATATTACAGACTTTCAAAAATATGTGTCTGACAATAAGGTTTCGTCAAACGATTTTAAAAGCATTGATACATGGATTCAAAGAGAAAAGCCCGAATTTTTTCTCATATCCATTGACAATGAAACATATTACGCTTCAACAGAATATTTAAGTCTCAAAAAGCCCCAAAATCTATCATTATATAATCAGAAAATATCTGTTTACCTTAAAGATTTAAACTTTAATGACAGAACAGCTAAAATTTTTATATATAATAACTATCAGGAAAAATATCTCAAAACTTTGCTTATTTGTGATGCTCTCTTCACTTTAATTACAGCAATAGTGATTTTGTTTTTCATTTTCAGGCATATTCTCATGCAAATACATGGCACTTTAAACGTTGTCGAGCAGTCTGAAACCGAATTGATCAATGAAAAAAATATGCTGATACGAAGCATGGCTCACGATATCCGCACTCCTCTCGCAGGGCTGCAATCATACGCTGAAATTATCAGAATGGAAAATGAAAAGGGTGCGATTCCCACTGAACACATAGATGTGATTTTCAATAAAATATGCGAAATAAAAGGCCTTACCGACCAGCTTTTTGACTATTCACTTGCCTGCAATGAAGAAGCTCTTGAGCTTGACGCTCCATGCAATATGGAAAATGCAATAGGTGACTATCTCTCTGAGATGGCTTTTGTCCTACGTGAAAACAGCTTTTCACTTGATATAGAAAAGCTCATATGGAAGGATTTTAAAATCACTGTGAACTCAAACTTTCTCGGACGGATTTTTAACAATATTACAAACAATATATGCAAATATGCAGATAACAAAGCTCCTGTCTGCATAAGCTGTATCTACCGGAATAAAGATGCAGGTATCGAGATAACAAACCATATCTCAGATAAAAGCTCTCTGTTTAATACCACCGGCATGGGTATCAGAAATATTACCCTTATGATGAAGCAGATGAATGGGCGGGCTATTGTTTCACATAATAATACCGAGTTTCGCATTACTCTTTGGTTTTCACGCGCATAAAAAAATCATATTTTTGCAATATAAAAGGTCAAGCCTGATAGTTAAAAAATGACGGAGCCTCGCAGGAGCACTTGCTGCAAAATACGCTCATACTACGCGGCCAAGAGGCTGTAAGAATTATGCTTAAAGATTTTCTATGCTTGACGCAACCGGCTTTTACGCGCCGTCCATGGCGCGGTAACGCCTTGCCCCGACGTCGTGTCGGAGCATTGCTGTGTTTTGACATAATTCTAACAGACTCTAGGCCGCTTCGTACAGCGGATTTTGCAGCATGCGCTCCTGCGAGGCATTTTTATTTTCGCTTGTTCTCTTATCGAGAAATGCAAGCAACGCTAATATCAAGCTACCAAAGTATAGCAACAATGCTAAAATTCCCATGAAATTTGAAATGCTTAACATCGTTTTTCTGTGATTAAGCCGTTGTTTACTTAATAACAAAAATTAGCTGGTATGTCAAGAGTTCCCAAAAAATCCGGGCATATATTTACTCTTGACTATCCAGCTTTTATTGCTATATTATCATTCGCTCTTGGTACATGATTTCGAGCTCACCTCAGACTAAGCCCCAATTGTGGATTGACATTGTCTACTTTTTTGCTATCTCAAAAGTTCATAGGTAAAAAGCCTTCATATCCTTATTTGCAACGTATTTTAGTGTATTTCGCACCATATGTACTATAAATCATATTTTAATTACCATAACCATCATATACCGGCATAATTCCGTTTGCTTCTGCTAAACTATCACAAAAATCAAGCACTGAATTGAAAATATAATCCTCACTCATAATATCCAACAACATTACACTTCCAAGCTTAGAAATATGCTTTGCTATTGATGGATAATATTCTTTTATTGTTTCAATCTTATTGCCATATTTCGCTATAGCTTTTTTTTCTGCTTTCAACGCACCAATTACAATTGTTTTATTATTCGAATATCCTCGCCAAGTAAATTCTCTATATCTCATATAATTTTGTGTAGCAAATCTCGTTAGTTCATATGGTTCTTCTAAAGTATCATCTTTTGTTAACTGAACTCTATAATATGCACGAGAAAGAGCACCAAACATAAGTCCACGTCTTCTACCCGGCCCAAATAACCAGTGGTCTGCAATAATCTTTTTTCCACTTTCCATAGGCATCGCCTGTACTGTTGATGAATAGCATTTTTCCAAAATAAGCCACATCCAGAATCTTTCATCGCCCAAAACATATTTAGGCAAACAACATAGATGTTCATATAAGGCAATTGCATTATCTAAATCAACCTTAGAGTAATCTCCGTCTTCATTTATTTTCAATTCAAAATCTTCTATCGGATATTTTTTCTCTACAAAGCAATCTTCAGGGAGTTCTGAAATGAATACACTACTATCTGAAGGATTTTCTTTTACAATTTTAGTGAACTTGTCTAAATTCGCTTTTACAGTTGCCAAAGCCTCATCAGAAAGAAACTTAACATTAATTTCACTCATCTTCGCTTACCTCCTCACCGTTGATTGCAAGTTGATAAAAATCCTTAATACTTTTATCTGTTGATTCATTCATCAGTAATTGAGCTAATTCAAAGCAATTGATATTACAAAAATCTTCTGGTTCCAATTCCTTTCCCTTCACAAAAGCATATCTTTTTATTACTGACTTAAACCACTTTTTATCATCACAAATCTCATCAATAATATCACCTTCAGAAAAATTACTCTGTATTTCTTGAAGACATCCTGCAAGTGCTGGAATGACAAGGTTTGCAAAAAATATACTATTATACATACTATGGTTTTTCATGGTATCATAAATTCTATAATCTTCCGGATTAAGATAAATGACTATCTTATTTGGTTCGCTATTATATGTTACGATTCCTTTCGCATCATCCTTCTTAACTATAGTAAATATTGATGATATCTTGTTATCATTATTCTCATCAATATCGACTCTAAATTTAATTCCATCATCAGCAGCCAAAACATTTGACGGATTAATATGAAAACTATAGCCCTCATAATCGTCAACGAAATCGGCACTAACAAATTCCTTAATTTCTTTAGTCGCAACTAAGTACGCTGAAATTGTAACTATATTTGCAAAATTTGTAACCGAAATTTCTTTCGTTTGAGGCAATTCTGTTATTTCAAAGAATTCCCTATACACAGTATTTGAGCACTCAACTTCACATATAGCTTTTACACAACCACTATCATATAATTTCTTAAGTTCAGGATTGTCTAAATAAAATGAGATATTTTTTAATATAAGATTGCCATTAACAATCATTGGTGTCTCGTTATCCATCTCAAAAGCAAAGCAAAATTGAGTTGCTTTATAATCTGTATTACTATCTTTATCTCTCAACAAAGGGTATGGAAACACTTTATTACCTATAAGCATTCATTATCACCTCACTTGAAAACATGCTTTTTCTATTAGTTGTGTATTTTACGACATAAGTAACGCCTTTAGATAATTTCATTCTAACCTTGCCATCTTCTATTCTGCAGGGTTTGCCATCCACTTCAGCGCTAATAATATCAAGTGTATACGTATCGCTAGCATCTCCACACATTTTTATTTCAAGCTCAAAGTCTGCTTCATCATGTGGTGCAGTAAATCTAAAATCATATCTTCCTGCCTTTTCATCAACAACGATATTTTTATACTTAATTCCACCAAGTTTGACCTTTTTAAGTATAGTTTTGTCTCCTTTTGCTGTGCCATGACCCCCTTGGTCATTTGGAGTATCATAAGGATTATCTCCTCCTCCGCCTCCAGTGTTCTGTTTTTTACCATCATCACCATCATCTGTTAATGAACCATTCTGATGCTCAAATGCATCATCATCCTCATTAGCTTTTTCTTTTTTGGGATTTGCAGCTTTATTCTTACGTGCCTTAGTAGTACGAATAATATCTTTTTTTATTGTCTTAACTTCAACTTCTACATCTCCTTCTTCTATTGAAGGCAGAAATTCGCCTGCTCCAAGTACATCAGTCTCATCAGAACTGTCTGCCAACATTACTTCTGTAACAAATTTTCTTATTTCTTCACGAAGCAATCTTTCAGCGTTTCTTGTTTTCTTTTTTAGCGGCTTATCATCATTGAGTCTGTTAAATTCCCAATCAGTATGCTGTGGGTTTTCAACATCTCTTAATAATGAATTGATTTTATTGTCTCCAATAACGCACATTGCAGAAAAAGGAAGCTTACTTAAAGTATCTGACATCTTTATCTTCATATATGGATATCTAACATAAACGCATTTTTGAGTCGCCATGTCACTATGATTTGAATCATACTTTTTAACATACACATCAACTTTTCCAAGGTCGCCAAGGTCAATCGTTCTCTTAATTATATCTTCATCGTACAATAATGCATATTGTGCTTGGATATCTCTATACAGCCTCTTTCCACAAACTCTTTTCAAATTCAGATCATTTATAAGTTCTGGTAATGAACCCTTTGAAACAGTAATATCATCAACATCCACAACAAGGTTTTGCTCTGTAATTGCTACCATAAAACTCTCTAGAAGTTTAGAGACGATTGACCACTTCCAATCATTTTCTGAGTTGAAACCAATTATATATACATCAGTTCCATAGTTTCCTTCTTCCCTTTTAAATTCTGGATCCAGCAATAACTCTTCTAAGATTGGCTCCTTTTTGTCATTTCTTGAAAAATATGCAATTCCTTGTGTCATAAGACCATCCGTTTCAGGAATAGGAGCAGATCGTAGTTTAGATACACCTATATATCCTCGCTCATTATCTTTATTATATGTTGAATAGAATACTGTATTTATGTTACTATTTACAAATGCCGCATATTTTCCAATTCCCTTTGAACCTCCTGCACCGCTGCCTTTATATGAAATACCAGAACCTTTTGTTAACAGATAAAATGGTTTTTCCGCATCGTTTGATACGACCCCCTCAAGTCCTGATGTATGAAAATCACTAATCCTAAGGCATTTTATTTTCTTATCACGTGACCTCTCCAACATTCGTTTAAGTGGTACAGACTCTTTGAGTAACTCTTTTTTATATTCGTAACAAGCTTCAATCATATCTGAAAGTTCATCTATGCCTGGAATATCATCACGATCAACTTCAAATTGCTTATACTCCATTTTTGTATAAGAAGAATTATAGCGTGCATCGTTTGAATTCTGTCCAGTTTCACGTGCTAATGCCTCTTCAGGTTCCTTCTTAAAAGTCTCAACATCACCATTATCCAATCCCACCTCTGGACCATAGTCATTATTCGGACTTCTCCATTTCTTATCAGTCATATTATATGCCCCCTCTACAGTCTAAATTTTTTCTTTGTTTCTTGCTTAGTAACAAACCTACTTTTTTGTACTTCTAATTCCTGTTCAATTGCAGAAAAAATTGTTTCTACTTGTTCTTCGGAATATGAATAATTTGATGTATTTGATAGGTTACCCAATAAATGCAACATATCAATTATTTTATTAGTTCTATTTTCAGCTAAACGCTTGAAGTTTTCTTCTTTTCGGGTTCTCATACCTCCACCTCCATACACATATGTTATCATCATTTAGTATATTTGTCAAATATTGTACAAATATTTCTATTATTTATTTATCTTTTTTAAATTATACTCACATTTTTCATATATAATATACCTGTCTCTTAT
>ERZ1026856.788-NODE-788-length-17807-cov-4.392068_pt1 | contig 17807 bp, 14 predicted proteins | sample MGYA00380158_ERZ1026856 | MGnify/ENA primary metagenome ERZ1026856 (study PRJEB33269, sample SAMEA4719794) | human gut metagenome | biome: human-associated habitat; feature: organic feature; material: feces | place: Cameroon | collected 2013-10 ...
ATAATACGCCTCCCGCCGCGAACAGTGCGTCATATAAATATCTGCCTTTTCCCCCATCCGCCGGTTTTTCCGCGGATGGGGCTTTTTTTATTTAACGCTTCAAATCGTTTGTTGTGATAATGGTCAAAAAACTGCCATGACTTTTGGCTAAAACTCCAAAGTTTTTCGCTCTCGACGCAATTATATTGACATTGCTTTGGCAAATTGCTATATTTTGTATGAAGAGTTTCGGAAACGTTACCGGAAACGTTTTCTTTACTGTTTTCTGAATTTTTTAGGGAGAACGGCGGCAAAGTGACGATAAAGGATATCGCAAGGGTCTGCGGCGTGAGCATAAGCACCGTATCCCGCGTCCTCAACGAACGCCCCGATGTAAGCGGCGAGGTCCGCTGCCGGGTGCTCGAGGCCGTGGAGAAATACGGCTACATACCGAATAACAGCGCACGCGACCTCGTCCGCAGCCAGTCGGCCAATATCGGCGTCGTGGTGCGCGGCACTGGCAACCTCTTTTTTGCCGACATGCTCAAGACCGTCTCCTCCGAGATAGAGCGCAGCGGCTACACCATGGTCCTCCACCAGATCGACTCCGACGCGGACGAGGTCAAGGCGGGCGCCATACTCGAGCGCGAGAAAAAGCTCAAGGGACTTATTTTCTTCGGCGGCCGCTTCGACTACACCCCGGCCGAGCTTTCGCTCATAGGGGTACCGTATGTGTGCTGCTCATACAGCAACTGCTTCGGCTCTCTCTGCGAGAGCGACTATTCCTCCGTCACCATCGACGACCACCAGACCGCCTACCGCGCGGTGGAGCATTTGATAGCTCTCGGCCACCGGCGCATTGCCGCCCTCGTGCCGAGCCGCAGCGACCGCTCGATAAGCGAGCTGCGCTACAAGGGCTACTGCGACGCCCTGCGCGGCCACGGTATCGAGCCTGACGAGGCGCTCGTGATGGAGACGGGCGGCTGCTTTGAAATGCCGGAGACCTACTCGGGCATGTGCCGTCTTCTTGACCGCGGCGCGCCGTTCACGGCGGTGTTCACGCTCTCAGACACCACGGGTATCGCCGCGATGAAGGCCCTCTCCGACAGGGGGCTGCGCGTACCGGAGGATGTGTCCGTCATCGCGATAGACGGGCTGCCCGTTTCGGAATACGTCACTCCCGCGCTCACGACCATGACCCAGCCCGCCGACGAGATGGGCCGAGAGAGCGTGCGTATACTCCTCGGGATACTGGAAAACGGCGCTCAGACGCGCCATGTCCGGCTCGAGGCCCGGCTGCGCGAGGGCGCGTCGGTCAGAAAGCTTTGATTTTCCTGCCGCAAGGCATGAAGATACCACCCCCTAAACGAGGGAATATTTTAATAAGGAGATCGCAAAAAATGAAAAAGATCATTGCAATGCTTCTCGCACTGGTAATGGTATTTGCCCTGTGCGCCTGCGGCCAGCCCGCAGCCCCCGCAGAGCAGCCTGCCGAGGCTCCCGCAGAGCAGCCCGCAGAAGAACCCGCACCCGCCGCAGAAGGCTCCGTTTACTACCTCAACTTCAAGCCCGAGGCCGATGAGGCTTGGCAGTCCATTGCCAAGACCTACACCCAGCTGACCGGCGTTCCCGTGAAGGTAGTCACCGCCGCCTCCGGCACCTATCAGGAGATCCTCACCGCCGAGATGGACAAGAGCGAAGCTCCCACCATGTTCCAGGTCGGCAACCAGGGCGCAGTCGCCACTTGGGGCGAGTACTGCTACGACCTCACCGGCACTGACGTCTGGAACGAAATGACCACCCACGCTTTCGACCTCACCAACGCCGACGGCTTCACCTACTCCATCGGCTACTGCTACGAGTGCTTCGGCATCATCGTCAACAAGGCTCTCCTTGAGCAGGCCGGCCACAGCATCGACGAGATCACCAACTTTGAGTCCCTCAAGGCAGTCGCTGACGACATCCACGCCCGTGCAGCAGAGCTTGGCTTCGACGCCTTCTCCTCCGCAGGTCTGGACGGCTCCTCCAGCTGGCGTTTCTCCGGCCACCTTGCCAATATGCCTCTCTTCTACGAGTTCCGCGATGACGACGTGCATTCTCAGCCCGCCACCATCACCGGCGCTTACCTTGACAACTTCAAGGCCATCTGGGATCTGTACATCACCGATTCCGCTACCACCGGCGCTGACCTCCTCACCGCTACCGGCGACGCCTCCGAGGCTGAGTTCGGCAACGGCCAGGCTGTCTTCTATCAGAACGGCTCCTGGGAGTACTCCGCACTCACCGGCAACTACGGCATGAACGCTGACGACCTGCAGATGATCCCCATCTACTGCGGTGTTGAAGGCGAAGAGGAAGCGGGTCTCTGCTCCGGCACCGAGAACTGCTGGGCAGTCAATGTTGAGGCTGACGAGGCCGACATCAAGGCTACCCTCGACTTCATGAAGTGGGTCGTCACCTCCGAGGAAGGCACCACCATGCTCGCAGAGCAGTTCGGTCCCTGCCCCTTCAAGAACGCCAAGACCCCCGAGAACGTCTTCTTTGCTGACGCGAACGACCTCACCGCTGAGGGCAAGTACGTTGTGACCTGGGCATTCAACTACACTCCCGCAGTCGATGACTGGCGCGCCGCTGTTGTTGACGCTCTCAGCCAGTACACCGCCGGCACCGGCGAGTGGGACGCTGTCGTCGAGGCATTTGTCGACGGCTGGGCCGCCCAGTACGCGGCTGAGCACGCCTGATTCTCTCAGGAAGCTCAACTCGATCAAGTAACCTAAGCATAAGGGCGAGCTTACCGCTCGCCCTTATTTCCTTATACCGCACCGCAGGCGGAGATCTGGAGGCTCTGCGGGTGCTTCACCCCCGGGTGGGGCAGCCGCAGGTCTTTCATGTGATATTTTTTTGGGAGGAGATGGCTTATGCAATATCAGAAAAAGACGAGCTCCGGAAAAGCCGTTGGCGTCCTGATAGTCATTCTCGGCGCATTTATGACTATCATCGGCATGCTCAGCGCGTCCGGAGACATGGATAAGCTCCTTGAGCTGGTGGGCGTGGGCGGCGGACTGCTCGGCTTTGCCAAGACTATGGAGAAGCTGCCTGTGTGGAACAACACCACGCTCGCGCTGGTCGGGCTGCTGCTCGTCGGCGCCGTACTCAACGGCGTTGAATCCAAAAAGCACGACGGCGCCGCGCTCAACTCGCGGCTCATCCGCCGTCCCGTGCAGCGGCTGTACCTTGTGTTCCTTGCGCCGACCTTCGCTGCGTTCTGCCTCGGCTTCCTCTACCCGTTCGTGAAGGGTATATTCCTGTCCTTCTGCCGCTTCAAGACCACGAGCAAGTGGACGTGGGTCGGGCTTGAGAACTATGTAAACGCCTTCAAGGATTCCTCCTTTGCCCATGCGTTCTGGTACACGGCGCTCTTTGCCGTCGTGTCGCTGGTCGTTATAAACGTCCTCTCCTTCGCGGTGGCCTATGCCCTGACGCGCGGCATTCGCGGCACGAACATCTTCCGTACCGTGTTCTTCATGCCGAACCTCATCGGCGGCATCGTGCTGGGCTACATATGGGCGATGATCTTCGACGGCGTTCTCTCCCGCTACGGCACCTCCGTCCTCCTCAAGACCGAATACGGCTTCTGGGGGCTTCAGATACTCATGGCGTGGCAGCAGATAGGCTATATGATGATCATCTATATCGCCGGGCTTCAGGCCGTCCCCGAGGACATTCTCGAGGCGGCGAGGATCGACGGCGCGAGCGCATGGCAGACGCTATGGAAGGTCACGATCCCAAACGTCATGCCCTCTATAACCATCTGCACCTTCCTCACGCTGACGAACTCCTTCAAGCTCTTTGACCAGAACCTCGCGCTGACCGCCGGACGTCCCTTCATCCAGAACGCGGGTGAGACGGTAAAGACCACGGAAATGCTCGCGCTCAATATCTACAGTTCCTTCTACGCCAGCACCACGAACCGCGGCGTAGGTCAGGCCAAGGCCGTGATATTCTTTATACTGGTGGCGTCCATAAGTATTCTCCAGCTCTCCGCAAACAAGAAAAAGGAGGTTCAGCAGTAATGTCGGACATCACGAAAAAGCAGCCTAAGCGGCTCAATCAGGGCGACAGGAAAAAGCTGGTGCTGACGGTAGTGTTCGCGTTCATCGCGGTGTTCTACCTCGCGCCCATCTTCCTCGTGCTTATAAACTCCTTCAAGGCCAATGCCTACGTCAACACCGACACCTTCGCCCTCCCCAATGAGGAAAGTTTCGTCGGTATGGCGAATTATGCCAAGGGCATGACCTTCGGCAGCTATCCGTTCATCAAGTCCGTGTGCTACAGCCTGCTCATCACCGTGGTGTCCTCGGCGCTGATACTGATATGCACCTCGATGGCGGCGTGGTACATCTCGCGAGTGGGTACGCTTTTCAGCAAGATAGTGTTCTACCTCTGCGTGTTCTCTATGGTCGTCCCGTTCCAGATGGTCATGTTCAACCTCGCAAAGACCGCCGACACGCTCAAGCTGAACGCCCCGTGGACGATACCGGTTATATATCTCGGCTTCGGCGCGGGACTCGCGGTGTTCATGTTCTCCGGCTTTGTCAAGAGCATACCTCTCGAGATCGAGGAGGCCGCCGCGATAGACGGCTGCGGTCCTCTGCGAACGTTCTTCTCTGTGGTGCTGCCCATGCTCAAGCCGACGCTCATCTCCGTGGGCGTGCTTGAGATAATGTGGATATGGAACGACTACCTCCTTCCCTACCTCGTCCTTGACAGAAAGCAGTACATGACCATCCCCATCCACATTCAGTACCTCAAGGGCAGCTACGGCTCAGTCGATATGGGCGCGACCATGGCGCTCATCATGCTGAGCATAGTCCCGGTCATCGTATTCTATCTGACGTGCCAGAAGCACATCATCAAGGGCGTCGCCGCCGGCGCAGTCAAGGGCTGAGCCAAAATAACACGCAAAGCGGGTGATTTTTATGGACCGCAGCAGCGGTATACTCATGGCCATGAGCAGCCTGCCGTCGAATTACGGTATCGGCACCATGGGCAAAAGCGCATACAAATTCGTAGACTTTCTCCGCGACTCCGGGCAGAGATACTGGCAGCTCCTGCCGCTGTGTCCCACGAGCTACGGCGACAGCCCCTATTCCTCCTTCTCCACCTTCGCGGGGAACCCCTACCTTATCGACTTCGACCTGCTCGTAAAGGATAAGCTCCTGAAAAAGGCGGAGTTCTCCGGCATCGACTGGGGCGATGACGCCTCCAGAGTCGACTACGGCAAGATATATCGGCACCGCTTTGACGTGCTGCGTATCGCCTTCGGCCGCGGCCGCAAGAAGTACGCCGCGAAGCTTGAGGAGTTTCGCCGCGCCAACGCATGGGTCGAGAATTACGCGCTCTTTATGGCGCTCAAGGCTCATTTCGGCATGATCAGCTGGACAGAGTGGCCTGAGGATGATATTCGCCGGTACGAGGCCGAGGCGGTCGAAAAATATCGCGCGGAGCTGGCCGACGAGATAGATTTCCATGTCTTCATGCAGTTCACCTTCTTCCGCCAATGGAACGAGCTGCGCGACTACGCGCACGCTCAGGGCATAGAGTTCATCGGCGACCTGCCGATATATGTGGCGTTTGACTCCGCCGACGTGTGGAGCGAGTCACGCTTCTTCCAGCTCGACGAGGATAACGTCCCCACCGAGGTCGCGGGAGTCCCGCCCGACGCCTTCACCGACGAGGGGCAACTCTGGGGCAACCCGTTGTACGACTGGGACGCGATGAAGGCCGACGGTTACGGCTGGTGGATACGCCGTATCGACGGCGCGAAAAAGCTGTACGACATCATCAGGATCGACCATTTCCGCGGCTTCGAGAGCTATTGGGCCGTCCCCTACGGCGACACCACCGCGAAAAACGGCCGCTGGCGTCCCGGCCCCGGAATGGACCTCATCGGCGTGCTTCTGGGCTGGTTCCGTGACCTGCGCCTCATCGCGGAGGACCTGGGCTACACCACTCCCGAGGTCAGAAAGCTGCTGGCCGACTCCGGCCTCCCCGGCATGAAGATACTCATGTTCGCCTTTGACCCCCACGGCGAGTCGGACTACCTCCCCTACCGCTGCGAGCGCAACAGCGTATGCTACATCGGCACCCATGACAACGAGACCGTAAACGGCTGGGTCGGGAACATCGGCCGCGCCGACAGGGATTTCGCACGCTCCTACATGCACATCACCGAGGACGAGGGCTGGTGCTGGGGCCTCATCCGCACCGGCATGGGTACCGCCTCCGACCTCTTCGTCATGCAGATGCAGGACTTGCTGGAGCTGGGCGGCGAGTGCCGCATGAATACTCCCGGCACACAGTGCGGCAACTGGGTCTGGCGCATGCTGCCCGACGCGATAAGCCCCGCGCTTTCAAAGAAGCTCATGCGCTATACCGAGACCTTCCGCCGGACGCGCCCCGCCGAGACGGCAGAGAAGCCCGTATAACACAGCGGTTCAACGAAGAACACCCCTTTTCCACGGGGTGTTCTTTTCAATATAACGAAACTTCCGGTTTGAAAAAATATAGCGATATGGTATAATACGTCTGTAAACGACCTCAAAAGGAGCTGAGAAGTTGAGCAGATTACTGATAATCAACACCGGCGGGACCATCGGCATGGTCAAGGCGGAGAAGGGTTATGTCCCGAATCTTGAGAGATTCCATGAAAATCTGAATAAAATGCCCGAACTTCAGGACGGTGAGATATGCCGCTGGGATATCGTCGACATGGACCCGCTTCTTGACTCGTCGAACATGATGGTGGACGACTGGAACAAGATCGGCGAGATCATCGACCGGAACTACGCGCTTTACGACGGTTTTGTCATTCTCCACGGCACGGATACGATGGCCTATACCGCCTCCGCGCTCTCGTTCATGCTGGAAAATCTCGGAAAGCCCGTGGTCATAACCGGCTCCCAGATACCCATCTGCGAGCTTCGCAGCGACGGCAAGGACAACATCATAGCCGCCATGATGATCGCCGCCGGCGGCAGAGTAAACGAGGTCTGCATTTATTTTCGCGGCGAGCTTCTGCGCGGGAACCGGGCGATAAAATATTCCGCCGACGGCTTCACTGCCTTCAAGTCGCCGAACTTCCCCCCTCTCGCGGAGGCCGGCATAGTCATCGCGTACAATGACTCCCTGCTCCTGCCCAAGCCCTCAGGGAGCTTTCGCTTCCAGCGGCTGGAGAATATCCCCATCGGCGTTATAAAGGTGTTCCCCGGCATACAGTTCGAGCTGTTCAGCAACATTATGACCGAGAGCCTGCGCGGCGTCGTCATCGAGACCTTCGGCGCGGGCAATATTCCCGGCAGCTCTGAGTCCCTGCTGCCGATAATCGAAAAGGCATTCCGAAACGGTACCGTGGTCACGGTCTGCACGCAATGCCCGCAGGGTACGGTGCTTCTCGGCGCATATGAGACCAGCAGCGCGCTCAAGCAGGCGGGCGCGGTGAGCGGCAGGGATATGACCACCGAGGCTGCCGTCGCGAAGCTCTACTACCTTTTCAGCAAGGGCTACGACTCCGCGAGGATATGCTCTCTCATGGAGACGGCCCTCCGCGGCGAGGAATGAGCGGCGCCTGTTACCGTAAATATGCAAAAAAGTCTGAGATCTTGACGATCTCAGACTTTTTCCGGCAAGTCCGCGGAAGCGGACTTGCCTTAATTTTTACTCGGAATTATCAGCCCTGGACAGCGGCGAGATGCTCGTTCCACTTTGCCAGGAGGTCAGCCTTCTGAGCGGTGAGAGTGGGGACGTCACGGTTGACCCACTTGATGTCGCTGGAAGCCTTCAGCCATGCGTTCTCGGGAGAGGTGTAGTTGGCGTTGGTGAAGCGGAGGGTGCCTTCCATGTACTCTGCCATTGCGCTCTGGCCCTCAGCGGAGCAGACCCAGTTGACGAAAGCCTTTGCGGCTGCCATGTGGGGTGCGCCCTTGATGACTGCAACGCCGAATGCGGAAGCGGAAGTGCCGTTGGAGGGGTAGCGGACCTCGGTGACAGCCTCGGTGCCGAGCTCAGCCGCGCTCTGGTTGAGCTTGATGGCGCCGTCCTCGTAGGTCAGGCCGACAACGTACTCACCGTCGGAGACGGAGTTGAAGCAGACGGAGGACTTCTCAACAACGACGAGGTTCTCAAGGAGCTTGTCGATGTAGTCCCAGGACTCCTGGGTGTCAACACCGTAAACGGAGAAGATGTTGCAGAGGTTGTTCCATGCAGCGGAGGAGCTGTTGGGATCGGAGAAAACGATCTTGCCCTTGAGTGCGGGGTCAAGCAGGTCCTCGTAGGACTGGATGTTCAGGCCAAGCTCCTTCTCGAGCTCGGTGTTGACGCAGAAGCAGACGGTGGACAGGTGGTCCATGCTGTAGAAGCCGTTGGGGGTGCTGTAGCCCTCAAGGGACTCGTCGTCGTGGATGGAGACCCACTGCTCGAAGATGTCCTGATACTTCACGCCGTCGGAGTCGGCAAGGCCGCCCCAGGTAACGTCGCCCTGAGGATTGCCGGCCTCGGCCTGGATCTTTGCGGTGAACTCACCGGCGGAACCGGAGATGACCTCGATCTCGATGTCGGGGTAGACTTCGTTGAAGCAGGTCTTGAGAGCGTCAAGGTCGGCCTCGGTCATGGAAGAGTAAAGCACCAGGGTGTTGCCCAGGTCTTCCTCTGCCTCTTCTGCGGGGGTCTCCTCAGCGGGGGCCTCGGCAGGCTGCTCTGCGGGAGCCTCAGCGGGCTGCTCTGCGGGAGCGGCGTTCTGTCCGCATGCGCACAGTGCGAAGATCATGCACAGTGCCATTACGAGTGCAAGGATTTTTTTCATTTTTGAACTCCTTTTTCAATATATTCCCGGATGCTTTCGCATCATTATGGGTAGATCAGATCTGGATATCGTCCTCGGATTTGCTGATAGCCATGTACAGGAACAGACTCAGCGCGGTGATGACCGTGAGTATGGCGGCGAACGCCGCGGCCGTGCCGTACTCGCCGCGGCCTATGTAGATGTAGGCCTGCATGGTGAGGGTGGTGGTCTTGTTGCTGTAGAGGATGACGGAGCTGGAAAGCTCGGTCACGATGGCGACCCAGCTGAGGATGGCGCCGGAGAGGATACCGTTGGACATCATCGGGACGGTGATCTTGGCGAAGGTCTTGAGCTTGGACGCGCCGAGGCTAATCGCCGCCTCCTCGATACTTATCGGTATCTGCATAAGTGTTGCCGTCGCCGATCGTATGGTGTACGGCATTCGGCGGATGGCAAAGGACATTATCATTATGGCCATGGTGCCGGTGAGCGCTATGGGCTTGGAGCCGTAGGCGATCAGCAGGGCGATACCGATGACCGCGCCGGGCATTATGTAGGGCAGCATGGCGATGGTATCGAGAGAGTGGTTGAGCGTGCTGCTGCGCCGGACGACGAGGTAGGCCAGAATGACCGCGATGACGATGATGATGGCAAGGGCGATGATACCCATGAGCAGGGTGTTGCTTGAGGCGAGCAGGAGCTTTTTCTTGATGGCGCTGCGGTAATTGACGAGGGAGTAGCCCACGCCGAAAAGGGATCCCTTGCTGTTTCGGAAGCTGAGGTAGATGATATAGAGCTGGGGAAGGATAGCTATCGCGCACAGCAGATAGCAGTACAGGTGCATGAGGAAGCCGCCGAGACCCTTGGCCTCCTTCTTCTCCACGGGGTGCAGGGTGTTGATGGAGAACTTGAAGCGGCCGGTCGCCCACTTCTGAAGGAAGAAGATGATGGCGGTGACGAGAACGGCGATGACGGCCAGCGCGGCCGCGAAGTTGTAGTTCGCGCCGTTTTCACCCAGATACTCGTTATAGAGCAGCACGGGGAAGGTCTTGAAGCCCTCGCCGAGGATGGTCGGGGTGCCGAAGTCCGCAAAGGCCTGCATGAACACCATCAGCGTCGCCGCGAGGATGGTGGGCATGGTCAGGTGCAGCACGATGGAGAAAAGGCGCTTCACACCGGTGCAGCCCATGTTGGCGGAGGCCTCCATGAGGGTGTTGTCGATGTTCTTGAACGCGCCGTTCATGTAGATGAACACCAGCGGGAAGAACTTGAGCGTCTGGGAAAGAGCGATACCGCCGAAGCCGTAAATGCTGGGCATGGTGATGCCGAAGACGGACTTGACGAACTTGGTGATGACGCCGCCGCGGCCAAGAAGCATTATCCACGAGTACGCGCCCAGAAACGGAGCCGACATACAGCAGAGGATACTGACGACGAAGAGTATCTTCGCGCCCTTGAGCTTATAGAAAGCGTAGAAATACGCGAAGGGTATGCCGATCACGAGCGTCAGGACAGTGACGAAAATGGTGATCTTGAAGGAATTGTAGATGGTATCTACATAATAGCTGTTGCTGAAGAACTTATCGAACTGCTCCCACGAGAACCTGCCGTCGGGCATGATGACGGCCTGCTTTATCACGCCGAACATCGGGTAGATGAGCACGGCGATGAACAGCAGCAGAAGCAGCACGGAGACGATCAGCCAGCCGTCAAAACGTTTCTTTGTTGCCATAGCTGCCCCTCCGTCAGACCGCGGCGCAGTCGTTGCAGACTCCGGTGAGAATGTTCTCACTGCCGTCGGCGGTGAAGAGGTTGACCTTCTCGGTGTTGATACGGAGCTTTATTTCGGAGCCGGGCTGGATAATGCTGTCGATGGAGGACTCCTGAATGATCTCGACCTCCTCGCCGGAGGAGAGGTGTACGAAGTAATGGGTGTTCAATCCGAGGAACACGCAGTCGTCCACGACGGCGGAAATGCCCTCTGTGCTGTCGCGGTCGAGAAGGAACTCCTCGGGGCGCACGGAGAGGACGATGTCCTGAGCCTTCTGCTGCTCGGGGCGGACGGTGTCGATCTCGGCGCGGTAGCCGGAGAGAGTCTCGAGGAAGGTCTTGCCGTTTTCGACGACGAGCTTGCCCTTTATAACGTTGGAGCGGCCGATGAACGTCGCGACGAAGAGGTTCGCCGGGCGCTGATAAATGCTCTTGGGCGTGCCGATGTGCTGGATAACGCCGGCGTTCATGACGGCGATACGGTCAGAGACGGCCATGGCCTCCTCCTGATCGTGGGTGACGTAAACGGTGGTGATACCGACATTGTGCTGGATGTTCTTGATGACGGTGCGCATTTCCACGCGGAGCTTCGCGTCGAGGTTGGAGAGCGGCTCGTCCATCAGCAGGACGTCAGGCTCTATGCACAGCGCGCGGGCAAGGGCGACGCGCTGCTGCTGGCCGCCGGAGAGACGCTCGGGCATGCGGTCGGCGTACTGGTCGATCTGCATGAGCTTCATGAACTTCTCGGACTGATCCTTGATCTTGTCCTTGGGGAACTTCTTGTTTCTGAGACCGAATTCAACGTTCTTCCGGACCGTATAGTGCGGGAATATGGCGTAGTTCTGGAAAACCATGCCTATATTGCGCTTTGCCGGGTCAAGGTCGTTGATACGCTTCTCACCGAAGTAGAAGTCACCGCCTTCGATACTGTTGAAGCCCGCGATCATTCTGAGCAGGGTGGTTTTGCCGCAGCCGGACGGGCCAAGCAGCGTAAAAAACTCGCCCTCATGTATGTCCAGATTAAGATCGGGGATGATGACGTTGTCACCGTACTTTTTAAGAGCGTGTTTAATGATTATTTCTTCGCTCACTTGTCCTGTCTCCCTTCCATGCAAGATTCTTTGTTTATACGTTCTATATCCATCATCCGGCGCGCTCTCATGAGCGTCAGACGATTGCGTATGAGGGGGGAATTGGTGAGAAGCTCCGGGAGCTGCTAATCGGAAACGCCGATACTCTCGAGAGTGCGCTTCGCTCCGAGGGCTTCGAGCAGACCGTAGAGGTATTCGACGGTGGGAAGCGCGTCGATCACCTCGCGTATCCCGCTCCAGTTCTCGCACAGAGCCTCCTTCGTGACCGCGGCGAGACAGTCATGCTCGTTTTCCTTTATGAGCGCGCCGGCCAGACGTTCGCCGAAGAAGCTCCTGAAATGCTCGTCGGGAACGGGGGCGTAGTCCCTGACATAGGGAGCGATGTCCCCGATCTTCGCAAGGCGCTTGTACTCCGCGACCGCAAGGAGAGAGCCGACGCCGGTCTTTTCGCCGTGCATGGCGGGGAAGGCCACGGGGAAGCTCTCCGGCCCCATCTCGATCATGTGGGAGATGTGGTGTTCCGCGCCGGAGGCGGGACGGGAGTTGCCCATCATCTGCATGGCGATACCGCTCATGACGAGGGCGTATGTAACGTTCGTGTACGCGTCCGCTTCTCCGCGGATAATGCCGGGGACGCTGTCCATCACGGTGTCCGCGGCGGACTTCATGATGTCGTATATCCTATGGCAGAGGTGTTCGCCGGTGAGAAGGTTCGCGATACGCCAGTCGGCAAGGGCGGTGTACTTCGCCATGATGTCGCCGACGCCGCTGCGGACAAGCTCCGCGGGAGCCTTGCTTATTATATCGATGTCCGCTATGACAAGCTCCGGCGCGACGGCGGGGAGCGTTTTCTTGAAGCCGTACCACGTCATCGCGGCGACGGTGCTGCAGAAGCCGTCCACGCTCGCCCCGGTGGGGCAGGAGACAAAGCGTATCCCACGCTCGTGGGCGCAGTAGCGGGCGATGTCGTGTATGGTGCCGCTGCCGACGGCGATGATGACCTCTATATCCCCGTCGAGCTTTGAGAGGACCTCGGCGGTGGAGCGCTCGTCCGCGTGCAGGCCGCGGGGGTCAAGAACTATCTCCTGCTCGGCGCGGGGACGGCGTCCCTCCGCGGCGGCGTAGGAGTTCTTCCCATAGAGCGCGCAGCGCTTGCCCGAAATGCCGAAATCGGCCATATGACGTTCAAACTCAAGAAGACAGCCCGACTCGATGATCGCGCCCTTGGTCTCCATATAATGCTCTCTGCCGCAGCCGCAGCTGCCGCCGTACGTTCTGCAGTCAACAAACATCCCGCACAGTCTCCCTCATAAAACGGCGCTTGTCAAAATGACTAATTAAAAGCGAAAAAATCAAAACGGAAAATTTCGTCAATTTTTTGTCAGTTTGACGATGCCGCCGCAGGTTTTTCGGCAAGACAAAACCGCTTTTCAGCAATTTGCCATAAATAATGTAAGAGTTATTATACTCATAAGACTTGACTTATGCAAGCTTTGGCGCTAATATTGAGAAACGATCAATAACGATCACGATTTGAGGGGGTTCGATCAAAGTGAAAGAAGAAAGATTCCTGAAAATTTTGGACATTTTATCTAAAAATGACTACGTGAGCGTGGAGAGCCTGAGCCAGCAGCTGTTCGTGAGTATGCCGACGATACGCCGCGACCTCAATACCATGCAGGACATGGGACTCGTTGTGCGGAGTCACGGCGGGGTCATACGGCGGCGGCCTATCTGCACGATAACTGCATGGTGTTTCTCGACGAGTCGACCACGACGCTGCACATCGTCGACCAAATGTCTGCATATAAAAATATAACGATAGTCACGAACAACATCTCGGTCCTGCAGCTCGCGGGGAAATACCGCGTGCCGACCATATGCCTCGGCGGCGAGACGAGCTATGATACGATGAGCTTTTACGGCCCGGACACGGAGGACATGATCGGACGCTTCGGGATAGACATCGCCTTCTTCTCCTCCTCGGCGCTCACGCCGTCCGGCTGGATCGCCGACTACAGCGCAAGAAGCACCTCTCTGCGCCGCAGGGTCCTCGCCCAAAGCGACAAAAAGGTCTTTCTTATCGACAAGAGCAAGTTCATGAAATCCGGGCCGTACATGCTCCTGCCGGTGAGCGGGGTGGATCACATAATCGCGAACGCGCCGCTGCCGCCCGAGATCGACACCGGCAAGGCTTCCGTCACCGTTATCTGAGTACGCAAAAGCGCTTCCCGTTTTTATCGGGAAGCGCTTTTCGTTATTCATTCCTCAGCGGGGGTCCCGAGCCGGGATTCCTTGAGCGCGCTGAGTTCGTCTATCTTTTTCTTGCCGAGGGGGTATACGAAGCGGAGTATCACAAAGATGAGCAGATACAGCACGGCGGGGATAAGCACGGCGTCGGTGAACATGGATCTGAGCGTATCGCCGGTTATGTTCGCGGTGTTGAGGACGTTGTCGGTATAGCCGATACGAAGCAGCGCGGTGTTGACGAGTACCGCGGCGACGGTCTGGCCGAGCTTGCGCATGAAGGTGAAGAAGGCGTAGCTCGTCGCCTCGTCGTGCAGGCCGTACTGAAGCTCGTTATAGTCGATGGCGTCGGTCGCTATCGCCCAGATGAGCAGGAAGATGAACGCGTTGCCGATACCCGAGAGCAGGCACACCGCGAGGAACATCCACACGCTCGTCCCGCCGACGAGATACAAAGCGAGGTTGCACACGCCCGCCATCAGCATGCCGTAGGCGCATACATCGCGTCTGCCGAAGCGTGAGCCGAGCTTACCGGCAAAGAGCATAATGACGGCGACCGGGAGGTACTGGCACACGGTGGGCATCATCGAAAGGCCGGGGGCGTTGAAGTAATAGTTGAAGAGGTAAGTATTGTAGCTCTGGCTGAACATCTGCGCGGCAAGGAACAGCATGCCGACAAAGCATACCGCCATATAGGGGCGGCTGTGGAGGAGTATCTTTATGACCTTGAGCGTCTGTCCCTTTTCCTTGGGCGCGGGCTTCGTATGGACGCGCTCCGTCGTCCATCGGTAGCTGAGGAGGTAGGCAAGCACGGAGAGCGCAGAGATGACGATAACGCCGGCGAGTATCTTGCCGTAGGACATGACGGAGCCGCCCCCGCTGTATCTGACATAGCAGAAGCTTATGAGCAGCATCGCGGGCATGGCGCCGAGGGTGGAGCCTATCGAGCGGAACACCGAGAGCGGCGAGCGCTCGCGCTCATCCGAGGTTATCACCTGCGCAAGAGAGCCGTAGGGGATGTTTATGCCGGTGTACAGCATGCCGAAGAGGATGTAGGTGATATAGGCGTAGACGAGGTAGCCCGTCTGACTCAGCCCCGGTATCTTCACGAACATCAGCACCGCCGAGAGCGCTACCGGCACGGCCAGCGACTTGAGCCAGCGACGGTAGCGTCCGTCGGGCGCAGGCTCGAGCCGGTCGATTATGCGGCCCCAGATGGGGTCGTTTATCGCGTCCCATACCCTCGCAACGACGAACATGACCATAATGCTCACGACGCCTATGCCGAGAACGTCCGTGTAATACTTCTGCAGCACGCTCTGCACAAGGCCGAACACCAGCAGCGACGCGAGGTCGCCCATGGCGTAGCCTATCTTATCCCTTGTGCCGATGCCGCTCGTGCGGGCAACACAGCTTTCTTCCATTTCTTATTTCTCCTTCCGTTTATGCGTTTTCGCCGGCCGCTCTGCGGAAGAGAGCGGCGAATTCACTGTCCCTGCGGTAGAATACCGCGGGTCTGCCGAGCGGGGAATCGACCGTATATGTCCTGCCGCCGCTGTACGGCTCACCGGACCAGAAATGCACCCAGTCCCCGTCGGGGAGGTACAGCGTGCGCGTCCTCGCGCCCTTATCTATCACCGGGGCGACGAACATGTCGTCTCCGAAGAAGTACGAATACTCGTCGCGGCTGTTTTCATAGCCGGGGCGGATGGCGGGTATGCCCTTGGCGGCGTCCGCCGCGCACTTCTCGATATACGGCCTGAGCGCCGCATGTACGCGGGTGAGCCGCACGGTATAGGCGATCACATCCGGCGCGTCGAACTGGCTGTTCGCCCATGGGCGTATGGATTCGTGACTGCGCATGAGGAGCGAGAAGGCCCCCGCCTCCATCCAGCGGGTGAACAGCTCGCCGTCGCGCTTCATCTTGCCGAAGGAGAAGAAGCCGCCGATGTCCCAATGCACCATCGTAACGCCCGAAAAGCCGAGCGAGAAGCATGCCGGCATGATACAGGGCAGCCCATAGTCACGGGTATAATCCGTATGCTGGTCGCCGTTCCAGAGAATGGGAGCGTATTCCTGGATGCCGGTATAGCCGGAGCGTGTAAAGAACATCACGTCGCCGCTGCCGTACTCCTCTATCGCCTCGCGGTTCAGCTTCGCCCACAGCACCGGCCACTTGTTGTGGAGCAGCGCGGGGTCGCCGTCGTGCAGGACGCAGTCGACGGGCAGATACTCGCCGAAATCCGCCATCCAGCCGGAGACGCCGAGATCGAGCATGTTCCGCTTTATAAGCACGTCCTTCGTGAAGCGCACCGCCTCGGGGTTCGTCAGGTCGAGCATGCCCGCGTCGAAGGTCGTTGATTTTATGTGATATATGCTGCCGTCCGCGCGGCGGATGAGATATCCCCGCTCGGCGCAGTGCTTGTAGAGGCGGCTGTCCTTGACGAGATAGGGGTTTATGTATGCGAGGAAGCGCACGCCGCGCGCGTTGAGCCTCTTTATCGCATCGCCGAGACCGGGATAGAGCTTCTCGTCCGCCTCCCAGTTCCACCAGACCTGCTTGCCCATGACGGTGCGGTTCTCGCCCGACCAGTCCTGGCTCCACACGGCGGATACCTTCGCGCCCGCGTCGAGCATGGCGAACGCCTTCTCAAGCACGGTCTGCGTGCCGCCCTGCACGCCGAGTATCATCCCGTCAAAGCACCACGAGGGCATGTACTGCCGGTTGGGAACGCTCTCCGCGGCGAGCAGCGCAAGCTCCCTGTATGAGCCGGCGTGCTGGAGCGTGAGCGCTCTCGGGCAGGAGTCAAAGGAAAAAGCATAGCACTCATCGCCGAAATGCGCTTTGCCGTCCGCCTCTGTATCAAAGGCTATGCGCCTGCCGCCGTCGGTCACGAAAACCGGCATTGGGGCGTAGCTGCCTATCTCCGAATGCGGCTTTTCCCGGTAGAGCGCCTTCGGCAGGAGCGCCTTCTCGATTATCGTCGAGGCCTTTATGTGTTCGGAGACGAAGTTCACGACCGTCTCTCCGCGAAGATCCACCTTGCGGTACTGCTCGCCTCCGCCAAAAACAGCCTCGCCCTCAAGCGCGGGGATTCTGAACTCGTATGCCCAGCCGTCCTCGCCCTCAAGCTCGAGACGGAGGCCGCCGTGTATCTCCCCTATCGAGGCGCGCAGCGAATGTCCCTGAGCGCTGAACGTGACCGCGCCGCCGGAATATTCCGCGTTCACGAGCGGGATACGCTCGGCCTCCGTGACGCTCACCCGGACCGTGCCGCGCGAGGAAGCGTAGCTCTTCTCCTGCCTCACGGCGGCGGCAAACGGGGCCTCCTTCGTGTGCCGCAGGAGCGTAACGCCGTCAAAGCGAAGCTCGACGCCGTTATCCGTGCAGATATCAAACATTCCGTCGCCTCCATGTTAAAATTAATATCTGTCTACTATATTAAGTTCTGCACCCCGCCCGTGTCAAGCAATTTATTAACGGCGTGAAATAAATATTTTCGGTGAGCGGCAGCCCATCCGTTACGCGAGCGCCGCCCCTCGTGCGGGTGTCTGAGCCACGCGGCGAGAGAGAACGCCGCCATGGGCATGATTATGCCGAGATAGGTGATCATTTCCCCGTAGTAGGCGAACGAGGGCGCGATGATGAGCGTGACGGAGGAACACCAGAGGATGAGCTCTCCCCGTGTGAAATAACCGGATACTCTTTTCATTACGTTTTCATACCATCAGTTGACAAGGACACACACGGTTTTGACGGGCGGAAATGCGCCCAAGCAGCTTCAAAGCCCTTGCCGAGACACCAAGTATCGGCTGCGTGCTTTTTATTGCCTGAACGCATTTCCGCTCCGGCAATTCTCCAGCTCAAATCGAAGCCCAAC
>ERZ1026856.793-NODE-793-length-17703-cov-14.441976_pt1 | contig 17703 bp, 15 predicted proteins | sample MGYA00380158_ERZ1026856 | MGnify/ENA primary metagenome ERZ1026856 (study PRJEB33269, sample SAMEA4719794) | human gut metagenome | biome: human-associated habitat; feature: organic feature; material: feces | place: Cameroon | collected 2013-10 ...
CCATATCTCCCTGCACATCCGCTTTCAAAAAATTGGCTTCCATGATCTCCGGTGTCTTCAGAGTCGCAATTTTTTTCCCTTTGCGGTAATAGGTACGTCTCATCTTCACAGCTTTGGTCCGGTGGCAGGTGTAATCATAGCCGTCCTTTTTCGGGCCATCGTAATCCGCCGGTCGCACCGGTTCCTGCATCTCCATATCCACCGTCAGGTCCCGCTGCTGCAATCTTTTCCCACTTAAGCAAAGGCTCTGCCAGAAGGGCTGTGTCGTCTGCTCCATCAGGTGCTGCTCTGCTTTTGCATTTCCCTGATAGAAGGCTTTCAGTTCCCCGTAAAAGTCTTCTGTCCGTCCTTCGATCTCTCTCCGTGCCTCATTCAAAAAATCTGTTGCCATCGTATTCTCCCCTCACAAATGTAATACGTGATATGCATTCATTATATAAGGTGTCATCAGCCATTTCAAGATATTTTCCCGTACAGAAGCTATTGCCTGCCCGAACATCTAGTGCTGATGGAGATATTTTTCTCTGGTAGCCAGTCCGCCCCGGATATGTCGTTCAGACTTGTTGATATCCAGAACCTTTCTTGCCTGCTTCGCCAACGATGGATTCACCTGCATCAGCCGCTCCGTTACGTCCTTATGTACCGTGCTTTTGCTGATGCCGAACGCCTTCGCTGTCTGCCGCACTGTGGCGTTGTGGTCGATGATATAGCCCGCTATCCCAATAGCTCGTTCTTCAATATAGTCTTTCAAAGGAAAACCCCTCAGGATACTTTTTTACAGTGTATGAAAGTATCTGAGGGGTTATGCCCTGATTATGTTTATCTATTTATTTTATTCATTTTTCTAAGAATCGCCTGCCAATACATCCTATCCTTCAACACCCTGATAACGGTTACCGTTGTGCCTTCAACCACAAAGAAAATCAAATATGTACTGTAGGGTTTGTAATAAATCTCTAATCCCTCAATATTATATCCTGTTTTCTCATACCCTTCAGCAAAAGGATCTAATGCTTTGATTGCAGACTTTATTTTCTTGGAAAAATTTTCAGCATATTCCCTATACATAAAAGTCTGCAATATATAAGTCTTCGTACTTTTAATATCTTGCAAAGCATCCTTCGACAAGACAATTTTATATTTTTTAGGTTTATCCATATACTATATCTTGTCGATTTCCTCCCATGCTTCTTCAATGGTGTATACCTCACCATTTTTCATACTCTGCACTCCTTTTGCCAACTCCTGATAGAGCGCATCGAAAGCATCTTTCTCCGTATAGTCATATGTGCAATTATTTACTGTTGTGTCTACTGCTGCTAATGGTGCCATGGTATCACTCCCTTTCTGATTCTATCTCACTTGGATTAGAATGATTGTCGCATGAATTAGCTGGAATGGAAAGACGGTGGGTTATGTTTTCTCGTACTTTTCAATCAAACACTCATGCCTTTTGCTGTCTGGATCGTAGTTGATTCCAACAAGCAGAATGTCACCAGTATACTGAAGCAAAGATTCCGGATACTTTTTCTCTTTTATCTGTTTCACTGCGGTTTGAGCATCTTTGTTCCACTTCAACTCCATTACCATTGCAGGATAAGAATTGACATATTCAGGCTTCGGTACAAAAATCAAATCCGCAAATCCATAGCCTGTTGGCATTTCCCGAATCGGCTTGAAGTAATACTGCATCGACCCAAGATATGCAATCGCAAGAACACTACTCAGAGAATTTTCATTATTATACTGGATAATGGAGACGTAATCGTTATGAATCTTCTCTATTTCCTGTGCGACACATTTTTCATCCTTCGTCAATGTCGCCATAAGCAGTTTTCTGGATTCCTGCTGGAATGTAATCATCTCATTCCAATGGCTATTTCGTACCGCCGTGCTCAACTCCTGGCGAATTTCCTCATTTGGCACAAAGGCTGTTCCATTTTCTTCGTTGTATCCAAGATAGCCCAGATGAATCAGATAAGTTATAACGTCATCCCTGTTCTGAATTTTCGCTGGATCATTCTTAAAGCTTGCTGTGTTGACCTCGACCTCTGCACCAGATAGCATCTCAATAATAGCCGTTTTCAATCCGTCAAAGTTCATACAAATCAACGGAACCACAACCTCATACGAGCCAGTTTCCGACCAATAACTTCTGAACTTTCCTTTTGTCATCAGGCTAACAACTGCTTTGGGATTATAGACCTGATAGCCATCCAGTAAATATCCATCGTACCATTTCTTCACTTTTTCAAAATCTCTGTTGTACTCTTTACAGAGGTCTTTCACTTCATTTTCAGTGAAGCCAATATACGGTGCCAATCCGAACGCCTGAAGCATTGTGAACTCGTCAAGATTATTTACCGCAGACTGAGCTTTTTCCTTTTTTATTGGCAGAATTCCCGTAAGATAAGCAAGTTGGATATATTTTGTCGGCTCAGTTCCCTTGAACATCCCACGCAGGAAGTTAATGTACTCATCCTGAATGGTTTCGCTCACTTCACCGTCTCGAATCAGAACATCCCATTCATCAATAATGATGATGAACTTTTGACCGGTTCTTTCTTTGACTCGTGATAGAGCGTCCGGAAGTCTTACCCCCTCTGCCGGAAGAGTTCCCGGGTAGATTTCCCGAAGCTCATCCAATACGCTTTTAGTGATAAATGGAACCACTTCATCAGCGTTTCCGCAGTTGGCAAGAAACCACTGAATATCAATATGAATCACATCGTACTTATTGAGGTGCCGCTTAAAATCTGATGCTTTTGCTATTTCCAGACCAGAGAACATTTTCTCCGAATCGCAACCCTTGCTATAATACGCCGCCAGCATATTAGCTGCATATGACTTTCCAAATCTCCGAGGACGACTATTGCAAATATAGCCATCCATCGTATCAAGAACGCTATTGGTAAAATTGATCAGTCCGGTCTTATCCACGTATATTCTGGAATTCAGAGCAACTTGAAATGCACTGTTATCTGGATTAACAAATCTTCCCATGCAGTTCAAACTCCTTTCTGGAGCTGTCTCTTATAAAAGGCTACAACTCACCCATTGTGCATTGATTTTACCATTTAGCAGGTCAAATAGCAAGTCAACAAGTCCACGTACTGCCACTGTGCTCACAGCGGCGCCAGTCACCTTAAATTTTTCATTGCTTATCAGTCTTTTGCTTCGGATGCTTCCTCTTCTCCTGCACTTCGTCTGGCACATCGATCAGGCCGAACCGGTAGAACATTCCGAATATGTAAGTTCCGCCTCGGATATCCCCCAGAGCCTTTGGCCTATCCACTACTTTCTCTTTCCTATTTCCCAGTGCCAGCAGCACCGAGCTCCATGCCAGACTTTTGCTGTTCTTTCTGCGGTCGATCCAGAGCTTCTTTGTGTATTCGCCGTTCTTACCTTTGCGTACCTCATAAGAAAACGGCAAGCCGGAATAGGTTTTAAAGTTTACCCCGGCATAGGCCACAACTACGCTCCAGAAGTTTTCTTCTGTCGGATCAGCCCTCCATTGCTTCATTGCTCTGTATCTCCGCTGCCGCTCTGCTCCGACACTAATCTTCTCTTTTTTCGTACCTGGAAAGTACACGCCTTTTTTATAAGGCAGGTACGAGGTGATGGATGCTTTGGAAAGGTCAAGGGCTGCTGCGGTTGATAGCAATGCGGTTTTATAGTCTTGTGTTTCCCGGTACTTTTCAAAAGCGTCCTGCACCTTCTCCGCCATATCCGACTCATACACACCGGCCGTGATGAGTAGCTTCCGTACCTTGATTGGATTTAATCCCAGCGCATCGGCGATGGCCTGCAAGGACATCTCAGAATCATAAAGCGCCACAGCACTTTCCATCTGCGCTTTCAGGTTCTTTCCTGCATCGAACTCCGGTTTCAGTTTTTTTCGACCGCCGCCGGGCTTCCGTGGTTTATATGCTCTTTTCTCTCCCATATTATCCTTTTCTATTTCCATCACAATCTATATGGCATCCTTCAAAATATACCGTGTGAACTCCTGAAGTTTCGTTTGTCCACACGGCATGATTTTCTCATGGGCGAAGTCCCTTGACGATAGTCTGAAACTCCTGCTCTGTATCCACAAAGCGGTAAGGTATCAACATTCCCTTTGCCACCAAAATGCCAATCCATCCGCCCATCGTATTGCCGAACACATCATCGAACTCTGCGATGCCAAGTCCCGTAATATACTGGGTCGTTTCGATTGCCACAGACATCACGAAGGGAATCACCAGCACCCACTTTTTCTGAAACCATCTATACAGCCCCGTTCCAAGTGGAATGAACAGCCAGATGTTATTGATGACCCCCACTCTCACAGATTGCTCTTTCAAGAACTTCCCAGCATAGGAAAAGAGGACAAAGTTCGTTCTTGCATCCCCTGACTCTCGAAACATCAGTGTTTCATAAAGAATGAAAGCTACATAAACAATCGTCAGTACTCCGCTTAAACTCTTCGGAAGAACAATCATCAGCAAGCAGACCGCGCAGCCAAAAACAACTACCATGCATGGAAAGCCATTCAGAAGGTTGTCCACACACAACATAATGCTGCCGTTTCTATCAAGCAGAAGATTCACCTTGCCACTGCGTTTGATGCCGTACTGCCCTTTAGACAATGCCTTTGGATTGCCATTCGCATCAAAATACATATCTGTATCTGCTGTGCCATCTCTATGATAGGTACGTTTGAGGATGGTATAACCCGCATTGGCAGGTGCGGGGTTGCCATCTGCGTCAAGATAGGTGATCTGGCCGATGTATCCTTGCTCGTTGCGCTGGTATAGCTCGCCATACTGACCAAGCAAAGACCTCACTGGGTTCCCTTCTGTGTCAAAATACTGCTCACCGACAACCGTTCCATTCCCATCAAGCTGATATGTCACACTTGCATAACCTGCGAAGCTGCATATGGAGCGCCCCTCTTTATCAAGGAAGGTCAGGCTGATGTTCTGACCTTCCGCATTATACTCACGATGAAGCCCATAGTATCCACCGGAGCACTGTACCTGCTGTCCGTTCAAATCGTAGTAGAAATCATCGGAAGCCCTGCCGCCAGCCTGCGTTCTGACAATAGTAGAGTATCCGTCGCTGCGTTTTACCGGGTTATCCTCTACATCAAGATATGTGATTACCGTACTCGTTTCATCGTATTCATAGGATAACCCGTAATAATCGCCATATCTTGCCACGGGGTTTCCGCTTGCATCAAGATAACATTCCTCTACAACTCGGCCGTTATCATCCCGCATTCTACACACGGTCGCATAGTCCATGTCAATAGCCTCTGTGATTACTCCATCCGGATTCACATAGCTCGTGCCGGTCACGCTTCCATCTACGGTTTCCTGGATATTCAGCTCTGAGGAAATGTATCCTGCATCATGGTCTACATCAGCCTCCGGCAACAGTGCCAGGATGGAAAGAATGATAAAAGCTGCAATCAACAGGATTCCACATCCTCGTTTCAGGTTTGCACTCAAGCCCCGTAGCCTCTGCTCTTAATGGTTTCCACAACCTGTGTCACATACTTCTGGCAGGTATCGTGGTCGGTGGCTTCCACCATCACACGAACCACCGGTTCCGTGCCGGACTCGCGCACCAGAATACGACCGGTGTCACCCAGGGCTTCCGCCACAGCCTTGACTGCTGCCTGCACCGCTTCGTCATCCTGTGCGGCTTTCTTGTCGGTCACACGGACATTCTCCAGAACCTGCGGGTAAATCTTCAAAGGCTCAGCCAGCTTGCTCATAGGCAGCTTCTTTGCCAGCATGACTTCCATCATCTTCAGGCTGGTCAGGATACCATCACCGGTGCTGGCGTACTTGCTGAAGATGATGTGACCACTCTGCTCACCACCGATACGGCAGCCATTTTTCGCCATGTACTCGTAGACATACTTATCGCCCACAGCCGTTTTAGCATAGCCGATACCCTGCTCATCAAAAGCCTTGTACAGACCAAAATTGGACATGACGGTAGTGACCACAGTATTGGTCAGGAGTTTTCCGCGCTCCTTCATATAGCAGCCGTAGATGTACAGAATGTGGTCACCAGTGATCACGTTACCCTTTTCATCTACACACAGGCAACGGTCAGCATCGCCGTCATAAGCGAAACCAACATCCAGACCCTTCTCCACTACAAACTTCTGCAGACCCTCGATATGGGTAGAGCCGGCATTGTTGTTGATGTTGGTGCCGTTGGGCTGTGCATTGATTACATAGGTGTCTGCGCCCAGCGCATCAAACACAGACTTGGCGATGTTCCAGCTAGAACCGTTGGCGCAGTCCAGACCAACCTTCACGCCCTTGAAGGAATAGATACCGAGAGAGATCAGGTAGCCCATATAGCGATTACGGCCTGCCACATAGTCCACCGTGCAGCCGATATGTTCCCGGTGAGCAAAAGGCAGCTCCGGCCAGTCCTTATCAAACACATGGAGTTTGCCGTCAATGTAGTCCTCTACCAGCAGCAGAGTTTCCTCAGGCATTTTTTCGCCGTAGCAATCGATCAGCTTGATGCCGTTGTCGTAGTAGGGGTTATGGCTGGCAGAGATCATGATGCCGCAATCAAAATCATCCACCCGGGCAATGTAGGCAACACTGGGCGTAGTGGTGACGTGGAGCAGATAGGCATCTGCACCGGAAGCGGTCAGGCCTGCAACCAGACTATACTCGAACATATAGGAGCTGCGGCGGGTATCCTTACCGATGACGATACGGGCAGGCTCATTGTTGCCATTGCGCTCGCGCAGAGCGTTGTAATACCAGCCCAGAAAACGACCAACCTTATAGGCATGGTCGGCAGTCAAAGTGATTCCGGCTTCACCACGGAAGCCATCGGTTCCAAAATACTTTCCCATTATAGTTTTTCCTCATCCAAAGAACATTTAACGATTATATGCTTTAGCCGAGAGGAAATCTCGTTGCCTGCTGCTCACCACGGAGAGGTAGCACATTTGAGCAGCGTAGCCATGCTGATGCATGGCTGCTGTGAAAAATCAGTATTTTCTCCACACCATCTTATTGACCACATTCACATACCCCTGAATGATGCGAACCACCTTCATGGACACGGTTTCGTCCACATAGTCGGGGCAGGGCTTGCCCAGAACACCCTTCTGCTTCATCTCGATTGCCATATCGGTGGCATTGAGCAGCTCCCGGGTGGTGATGCCAGCCAGAATGAAGTTGCCCGCTTCCAGTGCCTCTGGACGCTCGGTAGAGGTGCGGATGCACACGGCGGCGATGGGATGACCGATGGACAGGTAGAAGCTGCTCTCCTCAGGCAGGGTGCCGGAGTCGGAAACAATGGCAAGGGCGTTCATTTGCAGCTTGTTGTAGTCGTTGAAGCCCAGCGGCTCATTGACCCGGACACGAGAGTCCAGCTGGAAGCCACTCTGTTCCAGACGGTGCTTGCTGCGGGGATGGCAGGAGTACAAAATGGGCATATCGTACTTCTCTGCCAGTGCGTTGATGGCGGTGAACAGGCTCAGGAAGTTCTTTTCGGAGTCGATGTTCTCCTCCCGGTGAGCAGACAGCAAAATATATTTATCCTTCTCCAGTCCCAGACGCTCCAGCACATCGCTTTTCTGGATTTTCTCCAGATTCATGTGCAGCACCTCTGCCATGGGAGATCCGGTCATGTAGGTTCGCTCCTTGGGAAGGCCAGTGTCCGCCAGATACTTCCGGGCGAACTCGGAATAGCACATATTCACGTCGGAGATCACGTCCACGATACGGCGGTTGGTCTCCTCGGGCAGGCACTCGTCCTTGCAGCGGTTGCCCGCCTCCATGTGAAACAGAGGGATGTGCAGCCGCTTTGCGCTGATGGCGGACAGGCAGGAGTTGGTATCGCCCAGCACCAGGTAGCCCTCCGGATGCAATTCGCTGAACAGCTCATAGCTCCGGCACAGAATGTTGCCGCAGGTCACACCCAGATTTTCTCCCACCACGGGAACAAGAATGTCCGGAACATACTCCCCGAAGATGTTCTTCAGTTCAAAATCCTCCCAGAACACGGTGGAAAGGTTTCTGTCCCAGTTCTGGTCCTGACCCCAATGTGGTGGTTAGGTTCATTGGTTTCTCCTTTTTTGGCATACTCACTTCCCGCAGCATTTCTTATACTTCTTCCCGCTTCCACAGGGGCATGGATCATTGCGCCCTATCTTTGGGGACTTTACGATTGGCTTGTTTTTTTCTACTTTGTCTGCCCTGATTGCTTTTTCTTCTCCGGTTGCCGGATTTCTCCAACCGCACAGACTTTTCCCGGTTTCATCAAATCGAACTGCTTCCGGAAGAAATGCCAATTCTTCTTCTCCCATTTTCGGTGCACGATTGCATACAACGAATGGACTCATGGAATCATACATATCCGTCATTCTTCTCTTAATCCGACAAATATGCCTTTGTGCCTTTTCTGTATACGCTGGGAAAAAGAAAACCTGTCCCATGTCCACAGTGCCTTTATAGTCTGCTTCAACATCGCACACCATCTTCTGCCACTCGGCTTCCGCTTCAAAACGTTTCTCATTCTCAGGAATATAATGTTCCAGACATCCATCTGCTATTTCCTCTGCATAAACCAAACGGATTGCAGGAATCGGATGCGTTGTTTGATCCAAATTGTTGAGGCATGTAAAATTAGCACCGGCATTTCCATCAAATAAACAAAACGCTGTAGATAATGCAGCCATAATATACGCAAGATTTGTCTGGATATACATAAACTGGTCATCGTGTGGAATTTTTCGATTATCCATATCCATCATCATTAGATTAATCATCATACATACAGCAGATGAATCCGCACAGAACTCCAGTGCCTGCTGTGTAATATTCTGTTCAATCTTCAACTTATCTAAGGCTATGGAAGGATTGGCAAACACTGTGTATACCTTTTCCTCTATAACATTGTCCTCTGCTTTTTGAGATATATCAGAAACCCTCCTAACAATCTCAACGTTCTCTGATGTCTTGTTGTGCGCTTTCCACAATGAATGCCCTTCCCATAAATGGTACAATTCATGCAGAACAACAAATCTCCATAAGTTAACTCGCACACCGGACTGAACATATTCTTCAGATATGCCATTCAGAATATGATAACGTTCTAACCGTTCTTTTGTATATCGCTTAATCAATTTACCTGCGTTCTTAATCAGCCCGATATTTATTATAATTCTTTTCTCTGCCAAGTCTGCGCAAGCATTGCAGAATTCATTATTTGCGATATATAATGTTGGTTTAAAAACGCCCGGATAAGAAACATGAGCCAGATCGTAAATCGTGTCTAAACAATTTTGCATAATATCCATAGTGATATAAAGATTTTCTCTCATTACATCACTTTCATTTGTGAAATCTTGTTTGGGATCATTACTGATTTTTATCTTTCGTTTATCAATCTGTATTTCTTGAAACATAACCAAATCTCCATATACTTCTTCAAAAAACGGAAGTTTAATCTCCGCAATCAATTTCCACACACTGTCAACCATCGGTCATCTATAGTTTCGTCTGTCTATCACCCGCCACGCAGAGTGCAGATGAAAGGTAATAGCAAAAGGCACTTGCTATAGAGCGTTTACGGAAAATCGGCTCTGCCCATTTGTAACTATTTACAAATCTTATATCAGTTTTTAGCGTTTACACAAAATTTGAAACGGTCTCCACTATTGGGTCGAAATACTCAGTAATATTCACTGTGCTGAGGTTTCTTGACTCAGTTTTCTTTTCCAGTAGTAGAATTGTGGCTGAGAAATTTGATTTTCAGAGCACCAGGTACGAACGGAGAGTCCGCTATTTTTCTGATTTAGAAGGTACTCTTTCCAAATCTCTAATTTTGTTTGATTATCGCTCATAAATAAATCCCCCTTTCCTTTTTGTTAGAGCTGAAAAAAGGATATCATAAATTTATTTAATTAGCGATGCGGTATCTCATGGATCGCTTACGGATTTTCTGTTAAAAAAACCTCTCGGCTATGTAAATTTTTACATTTCTACTTAATTAAAATTTTTCTTTTAAATGTTCTTCCGTCAAGAGCTATTTCAAAAAAACTAATGGAATTTTTGTTTTTTGCAAGTACTTTTTGGACAAAGTTGCAAAATTGAGAAAGTGGACAAAGTTGCAAAATACTCTTGGGGGCTACACCCCCAACCCCCTGTAAAACTGGGCTTCTGTGAGGAATAAAAAGCATTCCTCACTTCTTCCCAGTTCTTGCAATAATGTCCAAATACCCATTGCAATATTGTCCAATTTACTTTTGCAACACACAGGAATTTTGAAAATATTTATGAGCCAGTGCTATATATTTTTCTCTAATATCTTGCGGACATTTTATTCCAAAAACAACTTCGGCTATTGGTGCAATTACTGTTTTTAACCCTGGCATTTGCTCCACACAACGCCATTCCTTTTCATATTCCCAAGTTGTATTTTTAGTTGACATTACTTCCTTTAAAAATGGGTCATCAAATGCAGGAGCTTGAAAATATAATGGATTTCCGTTTTCTCCAATAGCTATTGCTAATGTTGGTTTAACTCTATCTTTTAATATCACCGCCTCATTTGTATAATTTACTTTTAAGCAGAGACTGTTATTGGTAAGACTACTATTCTCTTGAATGTCAAATCCAATAGCAATACCTTTTCCACCATCAGCATAATGTCCCCACATTAATTCACTCTCGCAAGTTTCTGATAAACTAAAAATTCCAACATTTTTTAGTATATCGGTAATATACATATTCTAGCACCATTTTTCGGAAATATTGAGCAGTACTTTCCGGTACAGAGAGCACCTTTGTTTTTGCTTGATTATGTTACATTTGGAAATCGTACTTTTGTCAAGGGCAGAGCCGCTTTGCGGTGCGTTAGCACCCTTGATAACAGTACGACTTCCAGATACTCTTCATAAGGCAAAAACAAAGGTTTGTTCGAGAAAATTAGGGTGCACTGAATTTCCGGAAAGATTGCGCTATCGTAACGGAATATCCATTGAGTGCAATAAACATTAGTCTCTGTTTTTTGCTGACTTCCGACGGCTGGCTGTGAAAAAAGCACTGGCTTCTTCAAGAAATTCATTTTCATCCTTTAGACGACGGATTTCTTTATCCTGCTCCTTAACACGTTTTCTGAGTTCAATAAGCTCATCGTTAAGGGATAATGCTGTCTTAGGTGCATGGACAGCTTCATTTGCGCTGAGGCGACCTTCTTTGAAAGCTTTTATCCAACAATAAACAGTTCCATCAGGAACGCCTAATTCTTTCACTGCCTTATGCCCGCCTATTTCCTGAGCAAGTTTTACAGCCTGTGCTTTAAATTCATTGTCATAAGATCTTTGTTTCTGTGCCATACGTTGTTTTCTCCTGTTCTCATATTGATTATGATTATATCAAAATCCTTGAGAATAGGGTTTCAACTTTTATGATACAGCATCAGCTGCATTCTCTCTTGTAAGATGCGACAAGGAGTACTCTGACTTCTACCACCTCAAATACAAAGAGGTGAACAAATATCAACACAAACGTGCACTCGCATTAACTGCCCGTAAATGTGTGCGGTTAGTCTTTACACTGCTTAAAGACAATCGCCTATATCGTCCAGCAGAATAGAGAAATATGTCTGCTGTTAAGTCGCCCTGCTCATTTTTCAAAAACTTGGTCGACAGGGCTTAGGCAGGTGTTTTGCGTTTTTTAAGAAACAGGTCAAATATATATGATTTTTATCTCATTTCTCACTTGACATCACACCGCTGGACTCTTTACAAATCATGTCTGCGGCGTACCTTATCATGTTGTACCTCTTTTCTCTTTCAGATGCTTTCTTGGATGCTTCTTATCTTCTTCTATCAACTTTACTACATGTTCATCCAGTTTTTGGCTGATCTTGTTGAATCTCTCAGCATACGCAAACGAACGCAGCAGTGCAATAAATTGCGAATTCTCCATTCCGTTTAAATCCTTTTTATTTATAGAACGAAGAATCCCCTCTTTGATTTCACAGTAGGAGGCCTTTTCATAGGAATCGGTAATCATTTTTTTTGCTTTGTCTGTTATCGGATATTCCTTAAAAAATCTCTCCAATTCATCTTCACGAATTAAAATCCTAGACGTATTCAACCGCAGATTGGCTTCTAATTCCTTTGAAATGGGTATATTTACTGGCTGGCGTCTAAGAAGCATCCGGTGCATCGTCGGAACTGTATCTGCCCCCGCGCTGACTGTACAGACGGCAGCCATACCTCCGATATTCTTCCTATTATTCAAATTTGATTTTAAACGAAATGAAATGTAGTTTAATTCCCCGATTTCATCATTTTCAACCAAACACGCACAGACGTTTGTATTTCTGAAAATGCACATAATACCTTTATAAAGTTTGTAATACGGTTTTCCAGTTTCTTCCTTCAAGGTTCCCGTATCAATCGTAACCTTTACCCTACACAAGTGAGAAGTAAAATCCGCCTCCAGTTTCATAGTGCCATATAAAAGTTTATCCTCTTTGGAGATCGTAGAATAAAAACAACACTCATACTCGCCGAGATACTGGTTAAACAGGGGATTCTCCACATCAAATATCAGATTACCATCCTTCATCGACATTTCTCTTTCTAAGTCACGCACAATCTTATCTCCTACTGAAAAGTTATCCCACATCAGTTTTTTCATATCTACCTTCAAGTATTCACTTAGGAGCGTTAACAGCGGCAGACTGATTGTCGCCGTTTTTGATCCGCTCAGATATGCTGAAAAATTGCCCTGATTCACTTCAATATGCCATTCTTCCTTACAAAATTTCACAAAATCCGCCTGTGAATATGGCGCCTGCATTAAATACCTCACATTATCCCTGATACGAACATTCATTGCATTCTTAACGTCCCCAAGTGACCGTTCTTTCATACTCACAATCCCCTTTCATTTATTTTCTCTTCCCTCCCAAAAACTAAATATATAGCAAAACTTCCATTTTCTGGAATGAGTTATATAATGAAGGTAACGAGAACGGACACTACACATGTCAATCATACATTTAGATAAGGAGGTTCCAAATGAATACCGTAAAGACACTAGTAAATCTTCTTCTCATTCCCTTCGGAGTTTTGCTCTTCTTTTCCGTCGGGATTTTCTGTGCTCTGCTTTCCGGACTGATTGAATTCTGCGTATTCCGCGAGTTTTTCACGTCTAGTTATCAGACGCTGATTCCATCTTTTGCCTTAGCTTTTGTCCTCGTGTTCAGCCTGGAATTTTCAAAGTTTTTTCTGCATTTTTACCAATCCAGATGTAAAGAACTGCAAAAAGGAAGAAATCACCTGATTTCTGCGGTACGCATCGGCCTGATCGTTCTATCCTTCGTATGTACTGCCATCTTTACTGTAACGACATTAGACAAAGCCGCGTACAATGAAAGCTCCATTCAGGACAGCATTGATAGCATTGAGGCAAAACTGGATGATGACATTGCACAAGTCAAAAGCGAGACCGATGCACAATACGAGAAGGACATGGAACCCTTTTTGAATGCCAAGCAGTCAGCAGAAGAAGATTTTTCAGCTCCTCCCCCGCCCCATCTGGGGCCGCAGCGGTTGGAAAAATACATGGAAGGACTTCAAACGGCAGTCGACAATGCCACTGATGATTATAAAGAGGCTGTCGATAGATATGGAGGCATCCGTGATAAGAACTACACCGATAAAGTCAGTGCGTTACGAACCATCGCAAATCAGAATATACTGGCTCTTACTGATGACAGTGCCCCGGAGCTGGCCGCCCGCTTTGATAATCCGATTCTGTCGCACTTTTTATCTGTGATGGCACAGACGCTGTGGCATATCAGCAGTTACTCCCGTCCGGTCTATCTCTGGACATGCCTGCTACTTGGAATCCTCGTCTCACTTTTCCTGGAAGCGCTGATATCTATCTCCGCCTCTTTGATGGCAAGGCCTACTGACTTCCTCAGCGAACGTGTTGAAGGTGTCGGAGAAAAGGTGCAGAAATGGTACACCCAATTTGTCGTTTTAATGTTCAAAACATTTTGCGCTGTGATGGTTTACATCATTATTGTATCCATGTTCCAGTCCGCCGAACTGGAGAAAACAAAGTTTCTCATGGGAATCACTGCCTGCGGCGTTTCCATTTATCTGGTATCACACTTTATGCCATCCCCTGATGTGTCTGGTTTTGATGCCTCTCCAAATGCCTATCTTTTTTACCAAATACGCGACTGCACCGTGCAGGGAATCGTGTCCCTGATGGGCTATGTACTATTGGGCTTTCTCTGCGGACAGGAAGCAATCAATCTGGATCTCAATACTGTTGCCATCGGTTTTGGCTCTGCCATTTCCGGCGGGCTTGGAATTCTTCCTAAGGTTCTGCTTGCCAGGTTGCCGGAAGGATAAAATGAATAAACACTTCTGTTATAACAAATATCCTGACCATTACAAGCCGCTTTTGCGGCTTGTAATGATGGTTCAGCAACATTCCCCTCTCTCTTACCAGCCTTTCCATTTTACCACTGACTTTCTTTAACATTTCTATATGCTTTTGTAAAGTGTCACGCGTCAAATTAATCTTCCCACCTACTGCACATATACCGCAGATTAAATTCGACATCCTACATACCGTCTACCCAAAACTGTAACCGGAGTACGCATCTATCAAGATGAAAACATATTCTCCGTCTGTCCAAGGTGCGATGTCTGCATAGAGCGAGAATATCAAGGGTACTGCCATCGATGCGGGCAATACCTTGATTGGTCAAGATTAGAGGATGCAGAGGAGTTCTTTATAGGGTGGAGTGGCATGGAAGATGATGATTAAGCCACCTATTCCGAAAGCCAGAACTCCACCAAGATGCTCTGTGAATTAGACTCCGTAGCCCCTGCTCTTGATAGTCTCCACGACCTGAGACACATACTTCTGGCAGGTGTCATGGTCAGGGGCTTCCACCATCACACGCACGACCGGCTCCGTGCCGGACTCACGGACAAGGATACGACCAGTGTCACCCAGTGCCTCGGCTACGGCCTTGACCGCTGCCTGCACTGCTTCGTCGTCCTGTGCGGCTTTCTTGTCGGTCACACGGACGTTCTCCAGCACCTGCGGATAGATCTTCAAAGGTTCAGCCAGCTTGCTCATAGGCAGCTTCTTGGCCAGCATGACTTCCATCATCTTGAGACTGGTCAGAATACCATCACCGGTGCTGGCGTATTTGCTGAAAATGATATGACCGCTCTGCTCACCGCCGATACGGCAGCCATTCTTAGCCATGTACTCGTAGACATACTTGTCGCCCACAGCGGTCTTTGCGTAGCCGATACCCTGCTCATCAAACGCCTTATACAGGCCAAAGTTGGACATAACGGTGGTAACCACAGTGTTGGTCAGCAGCTTGCCACGCTCCTTCATGTAGCAACCGTAGATGTACAGGATGTGGTCGCCAGTGATGACATTGCCCTTTTCATCCACACACAGGCACCGATCAGCATCACCGTCGTAGGCGAAACCAATATCCAGACCCTTCTCTACCACGAACTTCTGCAGACCTTCGATATGCGTAGAGCCAGCGTTGTTATTGATATTCGTACCATTGGGCTGTGCATTGATGACGTAGGTGTCTGCACCCAGCGCATCGAACACAGACTTGGCGATGTTCCAGGAACTGCCGTTGGCGCAGTCCAGACCAACCTTGACACCCTTGAAGGAATAGATGCCGAGGCTGATCAGATAGCCCATATAGCGGTTGCGACCGGACACATAGTCCACCGTGCAGCCAATGTGCTCCCGGTGGGCAAAGGGCAGCTCTGCCCAGTCCTTATCAAAGACGTGGAGCTTGCCATCGATATAATCCTCCACCAGCAGCAGGGTCTCCTCCGGCATCTTTTCGCCGTAGCAGTCGATCAGCTTGATGCCGTTATCATAGTACGGGTTGTGGCTGGCGGAGATCATGATACCGCAATCAAAGTCATCCACCCGGGCGATGTAGGCCACAGAAGGCGTGGTAGTGACGTGCAGCAAGTAGGCATCTGCGCCGGAGGCGGTCAGACCAGCGACCAGACTATACTCGAACATATAGGAGCTGCGGCGGGTGTCCTTGCCGATAACGATGCGGGCAGGCTCGTTGTTGCCGTTGCGCTCACGCAGGGCGTTGTAATACCAGCCCAGAAAACGACCGACCTTGTAGGCATGGTCGGCGTTCAAAGTAATTCCGGCTTCGCCACGGAAGCCATCGGTTCCAAAATACTTTCCCATTATAGTTTTTCCTCATCCAAAGAGTGAATTGACGATTATATGCTTTTGCCGGAGAGTGCGTACACACTCCGTTGCCTGCCATCCGCCACGCAGAGGCAGCATATTTGAGCAGCACAGCCATGTGGCGGAACACATGGCTGCGATAAGTATTAGTCTCTGCGGAACAGGTCACGAGTATAGACCTTTTCCTGTACGTCATCCAAGCAGCTATCATAGCGGTTGGCAATGATTGCCTGGCTGCGATTCTTGAACTCTTCAAGATCATTTACAACTTCGCTGCCGAAGAATGTGGAGCCATTCTCCAAAGAAGGCTCATAGATGATCACAGTATTGCATTCTGGACACCTCCCCTTCTTTTATGCTATCAATTGTTTCTCAGCCTTCTCAGCTGCAAATCCTACCAAACAGGATACTATTGCTATTCCCAGATATACCATCCCCCACTGCATCAGGCTTCCTTTATTGAAGCCAAATTTCATTACACAGTTTATAACAATTTGGTGAAAGCAGTATATTCCATAGCTATGCTTTCCCACAAAAATAAAAGGCTGAAATACTCTCTTGGAAAAGAAATTCTCGTCAATTCCGCTACACAACAAAAATAGGAAACCAAATAACAATCCTGCAATCACCGAAGAAACCATGAATCGCTTATTCAGATGTAAAGTAATAAAGCCTATTGATGCTACTACTGCCACCATTCCAGATACGCACACTACAAACTTTCTTGTAAGCTTTCCCTCTGCAACTTCTTTTATTAGGTAGCACAAAATAATTCCAACTATCAGCACTGGAATCTGATATACGATAAAACTTGTGTGGAAATATGCCTCATACGCATTATTCTCTACCATCTGTACAGAAAACACATGATTAGCACCTACCAAAGCACATGATGAGAGTACAACTGAAGCAAGAAACGCTATAACTGCCGTCTTTAAGTTCGTTATCAGCTTGCGCAGGCACGGAACCATCAAATAAAACAACGCCAAATCTGCAATATACCATTCCACACCTACGATTCCGTTGCACCATTGTGGATTCAAGCCATTCAAAAACACGATGTGGGATATGTAATTTCCTATACTGATATTGAGCACCTTAAAGGTAGGAATCAGCACGGCAATCCCCAATGACACATAATATAAAGGAGCCATTCTTTCATATCGTTTTTTCAAGAACTCGCTATAGCTAACCGGCTTCTTATTCAACGCAGTCCATGTTAGGTAAGCCGAAATGACAAAAAACAACTGTGGACATCTTGCACCTATTGCGGAAGCCTTGTTTAGAATGCTACTTGGTGCATTCCAGTCATTATTAAAATGAACAAGGATGACAGCCAACATAGCTATTCCCTTTAGAACATCAATATAGTATTCCCTTGCTTGCTTGCTTGCTTGCTTGCTTGCTTGCTTGCTTGCTTGCTTGCTTGCTT
>ERZ1026856.794-NODE-794-length-17702-cov-5.848076_pt1 | contig 17702 bp, 12 predicted proteins | sample MGYA00380158_ERZ1026856 | MGnify/ENA primary metagenome ERZ1026856 (study PRJEB33269, sample SAMEA4719794) | human gut metagenome | biome: human-associated habitat; feature: organic feature; material: feces | place: Cameroon | collected 2013-10 ...
GCACCGTCACCTCATCGCCCTGCTTCACGCCCATGCTCATGATGGCGATCAGCTTACCGGCAGCGGCCGTTTTTCCCTTGCAGGAAAGCGTCACTGCACTCTCGAACTTCTTCGCTTCCTTCACCAGTAATCCGGCTGGTCTCGCATGCAGTCCGATCTCATCCTTGATAACATAAGAAAATTCCTTCATTTGTATCGCATCCTTTCTTACTGCTCAAAAAAAGCCGCGTTCAAACGGGCTTTAAAATAACGGTATTTGTATACTATTTCATCGTTTTGAATTGTGAAATTCTTAACTTTAGAATATTTTAACAATTTCTTTAGAATTTGTCCATCACTTTGACGATGATTATGACAAATTAGTCATATAAAGCGCTTACACTTACGTGATTTCGTCACTTTTCGAAAATGGATTTTCTATTCTGTCCGGTTTTCACCGGCATAACTCTTAAGAATGCCATCAATCCATCCATTTTTTAATCCGAAAGTTTATAGGGTCAGACCCTCTTACGAAATTCTTAAGACGAAAAAGAGCCGCCCAGGAATTCCCGAGCGGCTCACGCCATGTCTATATTAATGCTGGTAGATCCGCATCGCCTTTTTATAGATGCGGGCGAAGTAGATAAGCTCCGCGATGGCCGTCAGTCCCCAGGAGAACGGATACAGGAGGTACAGCGACGGGATCGTGTGGAAGTGAGCGAAGATCGTATACACCCAGATGACACGGAAGACGCAGGAGCCGAGGACCACGAGGATGGTCGGCACGACGGTCTCACCGAGGCCGCGGCAGGCAGCGATGGTGCAGTCCATGAAGGCGGAGATGCAGTACGCGAGGCCCATGACGCCGATTCGTTTCATACCGGCGTCGATGACCGCCGGCTCCGTCGTGAACAGCGCGAGGAACTCCCGTCCGAACAGCAGGAGACTCCCGCCGAGCACGAGGCCGATGGCGAAGGAATAAGCCATGCTGATAAGGAAGCTCTTCTTCACACGCTCGGCCTTGCCGGCACCATAGTTCTGACTCATGAAGCTTGCACAGGCCATATAGATCGCGGCCATGGCATCATAGATCAGGTTGTCTGCATTGGCGGCAGCCGAGTTCCCCTTTACCATCAGCGAATCGAAGGAGTTGACACCGGCCTGGATAAAGAGGTTCGCGAAGGCAAACACGGCATTCTGAAGCCCCGCCGGCACGCCAAGCATCAGTACGCGTTGCCCGATCACGCGGTCAAACTTCACCTCCCTGAGATGCAGCGCATAGCTGTCCTGCACCTTCGTCAGCGCATGGAGGATCAGTCCCGCAGACACACACTGGGAAATCGCACTCGCCAGAGCGACGCCGACGACGCTCAGCTGACACGCGATGACGAAGAACAGATTCAGCACCACGTTCAGTACGCCCGCAATCGCAAGGAAGGTGAGCGGCTTCTTCGTATCGCCGATCGCACTGAAGACCGCGTTGCCGTAGTTGTACAGCGCGAGCGCCGGCATACCGAGGAAGTAGACCCGCAGGTACATGACCGCCCCCGGCAGCAGATCCGGCTTCGTGTTGATGGTCTGGAGCAGCGCAGGCGACCCGAAAAGTCCGACGAGCAGGAGGATTACGCCTGCGACCAGACTGATGATCAGCGACGACCCGACCGTCTTCTTCACATCCTTCGCGCGTCCGGCGCCGTAATAGCGCGCAACCAGTACATTGATGCCGCCGCCGAGTCCGATCAGGAATCCCGTAAACAGCGTGACGAAGATACTCGTGGATCCAACGGATCCGAGCGCCGTCGAACCCGCGAAGCGACCGACGATGGCCACATCCGATATATTGAACAGTACCTGTAACAGGTTCGACAGCATAAGCGGCAGACTCACAAACAGAATCTGCTTCGCCAGCGGCCCCTCGGTCATACTGATTGCTTTCTTCATAGCTCCCCCTCAGCACTCTGCTCTCATCTGCGCATCGCTTCCGTCTCTGCAGCCTCGCCGCATGGAAGCTTCATTTTGAGAGCGCTGTCCTCTGCCCCGCATATAAGCCGAAATCGATGCAGGCATCCCTCTTTATATCAGCTTTCTGAACACTTGTGAAGTATATTTACATAAAAACTTCCGGACATAAAAAGCTCCCGGATTTCTCCGGGAGCTCAGATAATCTTCATGGCAAACAGCGGCTGATAACATCCGGCAGGTACTGCTGCCCGCCTGTTTCCTGATTCTTATTTTTTAAAGATCCTTATTCTTCGAAGGATTCTGTATCCGTTTCCTCCTGATCATCTTGCGCCGGCTCGATATCATCTGCGGATTCGGTCTTCACATTCTCCCTGGCATCAGCTGAAGACGCTGCCTTTTCATCGTCCTGCTCCGCATCCTCAGAAACTCCGGCCTTTGCGTCCTCCTTCTCTGTATCCTCTGAAGCTTCTACCTTTGTGTTTTCCTGCTTAAGAGCATCTCTGGCGTCTGTCTTCTCAGCCCCTGCATTCAGCTCAGTCTTTGCTTCTGAATTTACTTTTGTATTTGCTTCTGTCTTTGCTTCTATATTTGCTTCTGTATCTGCTTCTGCATTTCCCTTTGCATCTGTTTTTCCAGAGATCACCGTGTCACCGTCCGTAAGTACACCCTCTTCGGAAACCACTTCTTCATCCGATGCCTTCACTTCCTCGGAAATGCTGCTTTCAGACGTCGCCGCCTTTTTCAGCTTTCCGTTCTGATCGATGATGAATTCAACTTCCGGATAGCCATCTCCCGCGCCGATGGTGACGGTGGTATCACCCGTCGTATCAAAGCCGCTGAAGGAAAGAAGAAGGCTGTCCTTCTGGTTTCCATAGGCACTGTCATAGGTAAACGGTAAGAACTGACCAGCTCCGAAGTTGAATCTGGAAGTGGCGACTGAATACTCAGTCGTGCCAACCGTAACGCCCTCGATACTCTTTACATACGTCTCCAGCGCTTTTTCGAGATCAGATCCGGTGATGCCGCTTCCATCGTTATAGCTGAACTGAATGACATATCCTTGGGCAAAGAAGCCGTCTTCTTTACGAACAGCCGCTGCCGTAATCTCGATATCACTCTCGTCCGGTGTTTCCTCAGCCTTTTTCGCCTCAACCATAAATGTACACTTCAGTGCCACGTCTTCATAGTACTTCGCATAGAGCGTGAGCTCATACTCGCCTGGCTGTACCTGATGAAGTGTTACCGACTTTCCATTCTCTGAAACCTCATAGTACACATCGTCGCGGCTGGATACGCCCTCCGCATATACATATCGAAGCTTCGCATCGTCCTCATTCAGGGATTGAATCGTCATCGAATCGAGATTCTTCAGGAAATCTCCTTCACTTCCCGTAACCTCAAATGTCGCATCGGCGTAGTACTTTTCGGAATCACCCTTCGTTGCGGTAAATGCTTCTGCACCTTCATCATACTTTGCCTTCAGGCTGAGATCCGTCTCCGTGCCATGCTCGGTATCATCCTTCGGAATGAAGCTGCTGCTCTGCTGGATGTCACCTAAGAGTCCATCCTCGAGCACTTCCTTTGCGACTGCCGGGTGGCTCGCATAGATTTCTCCACGCTCACAGTACTCCGCATACGGAAGCATACGGTCATTCTCCGTTTTCTCGCCCTCGCACTCATCTACGTAATCATCCCAATCATATAGAGCTGTATCATCGAGACTGTAGACCGCATCCGGGATGGTACTCTCCCACCATGCAATCACAGCGTTCGCGGCATCATTCGCCTCGTCCGCATCCTCGAGGATGTAGGCATTGACCAGCAGATCCGTATCGAAGATCAGATTTGCAGAGACCGCCAGACTGCTGGAGCTGTCGCTGTCGGTGCTGCCACTGCCGGAGCCGCCCGACGTCGCCGAGCTTACGGCATCGACACTGTAGGCACTTCTGCTCTTTCGTGCCGACTTCGCTTTCTCCCCGGATGCCTCTCCACTCGTCACACTGAAGCTCTTCGAGAAGGTCTGGAATCCGTTTGCATAAATCGTCAGTGTATACTTTCCCTTCGTTGCAAGATGATTCGTCTTGTCGTTGTAAAGCACAAACAGATTCTGACTCAGCAGATACCAGTCATCAAATTTCTGAAGCTCCTCGATGTCGCCATTCGGCGTCTTCAGGGTGACACGCTCCACCGGCGACGTGATGCCATATATGAGATTGCTGACCGCAAAATGCAGATTCTTTCCGGACTGCGCAGTTTCCTTCAGTGTGAGCTCCGGCTTCTTCTCATTGACCACATGGATTGGAACCAGGGTGGTCTCGCCTGCACTCGACGTCACGCGTACATAATAGCGACCGTTGTTCCGGAAATTCGTCTGTCCGATCGGAATCTCCAGCTCACCGACACGGCCCTTGCCATGCTGAACATTCTTCTTCATCTCGAACGTAAGATCCGCATTGAGCGTCTTCTTCTGCTCGTCATAGGACACCAGCGCGAGCTTATTGATGCCATCAAACCAGCTCTTCTCGTCCTCTGTGTTGTAATTAAACATGATCATCACGGTACCGCTGACATTGCCCTTCTCATCTTCCTTCAGGATGGCGTCCGGTGCGTAGCTTGCATGCACCGTCTTCGTCTCCCCAAGATCATAGGTGGTCTTCGTCGGCGTCACACGTGCTTTGCCCGCATCGTCATAGTTCGTGAGATAGTAATCCCACATTGGAACCGTTGCATGCCCCAGAATCTTCTCTGGAAGATAAGCTTCTCCGGTATAAACTGCGCCGCCCTCTGTCATGACATCAGATTCTGTATCCTCTGCATCGCTCTGCGCCGAAGTTTCCTTCGCCTCCGCACTCAGCTCGATCGTCTCGTACTTATTCGAATCTTCCTTACTGCGGATCCGGATGGTACCCGGCGTCGTCAGCAGTGCGAGTTTGCCAATGCTTCCATCATCCGTCACCTTCGTCAGTGCACTGGTCACGTCTACGCCGTCGACCGTGACGACCGTATTCTCTGTTGTATACCCCTTCTCATAGACGATCGGAAGCCACCAGCCGAGGGAATTCACCTCCCTAAGCTTCGTCTTCGTCTCATCGACGAGATCTGCAGTTGACTCCGGTGACGCTGTATCCTCTCCCGTGTCCGGTTTCCCGGAATTCTCCGTATCGCTTCCGCCCGGATTTCCGCTGCTGTCAGAATTTCCACCACCATTCTGATTACCGTTGTTCTCCGTATCGCTTCCACTATTCTCTGAATCACTGCCAGACCCACCGGCACTGGTATTGCCTGAAGAGTTGCCGGAACCGGAGTTGCTCGAGGAGCCAGCTGTGCTCTGGCCGGCTGCATTGGCCGACGCTGCCGTTGAAGCGTAGCCCTGCTCCGCACGGGTCTGCACGAGACCGAGTTCATTCTGCCACTGACCAGCGGCATTCACGCTGTACCCATCCGGTGTGGTTCCATTCAGGTATAACTGGCCGAGCTTTGTTGCATCCGCAGCTTCAAAATAGTAGCACTTTCCATCGATCCACTGCCAGCCGGTGAGAACTGACCCGCACTGCCATCCGAGGCGGTGCTGAAGAAATACTGCTTTCCGGCAGCATCTTGCCACCAGCCCTGCCGCATCTGTCCTTCCACGCTATCCGCCGCCGTGTTCAGATAGTAACGCTGACCGCCGATCTCGACCCAGCCGGTCTTCATCTTTCCGGTGAGCGGATCCAGATAATACCATCCACTCGCGGTCTGGATCCAGCCCTTCTTCACACTGCCATCCACATTCAGATAGCTCCAGTCCTGACCATCCTGCACCCAGGCACCCGTCGGAACACTCGGCCCGCTCAGCGTACCGGCTGCTGCAAACGCAGTACTTACCTGTGCTGCCACCAGCACGCACACCGTTGCCAGCATTGCATGCTTCTTTACTAGCTCTCTCTTCACTCTCTGTCCTCCGTAGTTTCGCTTATGAGTTAGTTTTGTCTAACTTCCAGTCAAACGACGGTTAGTATACGCTAACTTCTTTACAAAGTCAAATTCAACTTTCGGCAACAAAAAATAAGTGCAGATGTCAGCGTTTATCACACTCTGACATCTGCACTTTCATGGTAGTAAAATCGTCCTTAGTACAGCTTCGCACCGGCCGGGATCACATCATCCAGCATCAGAAGATGGAGTCCCTCGTGTCCGTCATACTCATATACAGCGGAGATCAGCATACCCTCGGAAGGGATGCCCATCATCATTCTGGTCGGGAGGTTCGTGATCGCCACGCAGGTCTTACCAACCAGCTCCTCCGGCTCGTAATACTCGTGGATACCGCTCAGGATGGTACGCTTCTTATCGGTTCCATCGTTCAGTGTGAACTTGAGCAGCTTCTTCGACTTCGGAACGGCCTCACAGGCCTCGACCTTCACGACTCTGAAATCTGACTTTGCGAAGGTGTCGAAATCGACGCAATCCTCGAACAGCGGCTCGATCTTTACCTTTGTAAGATCCAGTTGCTCTGCTGCCGTCTCCACTGCAGCGGCTGCCTTCTCTGCCTTCTTATCTGCGTTCAGGCTCTTCATGGTCGGGAAGAGCAGCACGTCACGGATGGCCGGCGTATCGGTCAGCAGCATCACGAGACGGTCGATACCATAGCCGATACCACCGGTTGGCGGCAGACCGATCTCGATGGCATGCAGGAAGTCCTCGTCGGTATGGTTTGCCTCTTCGTCACCGGCAGCCGCCAGTGCATCCTGCGCCTTGAAGCGCTCGCGCTGATCGATCGGATCGTTCAGCTCGGAGTATGCATTACACATCTCACGACCGTAGATGTAGAGCTCGAAACGCTCTACCTTCGTCGGATCGGATGGCTTCTTCTTCGTGAGCGGAGAGATCTCCACCGGATGATCCATGATGAAGGTCGGCTGAATCATCTTCTCCTCACAGAAGGTCTCGAAGAAACCATTCTCGATATCACCGATCTTATGGTGTGCCTCGTACGGAACCTTGTGCTGATCCGCCAGTGCACGTGCCTCCTCAAGGGTCTTCACGGTGTTAAAGTCCACACCGCACTCCTCCTTGATGGCATCGGTCATCGACAGACGACGGAACGGCTTGCCAAGATCGATCTCGGTGCCCTGGTAGCTGATGAGGGTCTTACCGCATACCTTCTCTGCGAGGTAACGGAACATGCTCTCGGTGAGCTCCATCATGCCGTTGTAATCCGTATATGCCTGGTACAGCTCCATCAGCGTAAACTCCGGATTATGACGGGTATCGACACCCTCATTACGGAATACACGACCGATCTCGAATACACGCTCGAGACCGCCGACGATGAGACGCTTGAGGTAGAGTTCGAGGGAAATACGAAGCTTTACATCCTCGTTGAGGGCATTGTAATGCGTCTCAAATGGACGTGCAGCAGCACCGCCGGCATTCTCCACCAGCATCGGTGTCTCCACCTCCATGAAGCCACGACCATCGAGGAAGTTACGGATCTCACGGATGATCTGAGAACGCTTGATGAAGACATTCTTCGAATCCTCGTTCATGATGAGGTCGACATAGCGCTGACGATATCTCGTATCGGTATCCTGCAGACCATGGAACTTCTCCGGAAGCGGATAGAGCGACTTCGACAGCAGCACGAGAGACTGTGCATGTACAGAAGTCTCGCCCATCTTCGTCTTAAATACGAAGCCCTTTACGCCGACGATATCACCGATATCCATCTTCTTGAACTTCTTATACTCATCCTCACCGAGCTCATCACGGGTGATGTACGCCTGGATACGGCCCTGCTTATCCTGGATATGGATGAAGGATGCCTTACCCATCACACGCTTCTGCATGATACGGCCGGCGATCGATACCTGCTGATTCTCGAACTTCTCGAAATCATCGCGGATCTCCTGGCTGTGCTGCTCCTGATCGAACTTCGTAATCTCGAAAGGATCCTGTCCGGCAGCCTGCAGCTCTGCAAGCTTCTCACGGCGTGCCTTTACGATATGGTTGGTATCCTCTACCGGAGCCTGATTCTTCTGGTTTTCCTGATTCTCTGCCATAGCTTCTCCTTGCTTCTTATGCCAATGCAGACGACCGGGGCATCGTCCCCAGCCGTCTGTCGTTTTTTACCACTCTATACGCATGCCCCGGCAGCGTCTGCAGCCGGCCCATGCGATTACGCACCAGCGTTTCCCTGTGCTTACGCCTCGTGATCGCTGACACGCTCTACCTCGAGTACGCGGAACTTGAGATCACCCGCCTCGGTCTCGACGGTCACCTCATCACCCGCCTTGTGGTGAAGAAGAGCCTTACCAACCGGTGCCTCGTTGGAAATCTTTCCGGTCAGGCTGTTCGCCTCCGAGGAACCCACGATGAAGTAGGTCACTTCCTCATCGAACTCCTCATCATAGAGCTTTACACGGCAGCCGACATTGATCTCACCCTCGACAGAGTCATCCACGACCTCAACGTTCTTCAGCAGTGCCTCGAGCTCGACGATTCTCGCCTCGATGTCTCTCTGCTCATCCTTCGCTGCATCGTACTCTGCGTTCTCGGAAAGATCGCCCTGCTCTCTCGCTTCCTTGATTTTCTCTGCGATCATCTGTCTCTGATTGACCTTCAGATCATGAAGCTCCGCCTCATACTTATTAAGACCTGCACGTGTCAGTAAATTCTTCTTTACCTGCTCTTCTGCCATGTTTCCCATAGCTCCTTTCAAGACTTCCTTCTGCTCATCCACCCGCGATGAATCAGCACTATAAAACAGACCGCTTCCGAATGGCCAGAAACCGCCCATCTTCCATTTTCACGATTGCATATTGTAAAGCAAATCAGCTTCACTTGTCAACCACTCCGCACGAAACCGGCCAGGTTTCGGCAGGCCGGGTCCCCCTGCTCGAACTACCGCTTCATCGCATCCACCAGCGCATAAAGCTCCTCGATGCTCCCGGCGGTGTTCACCTTTCCGCGAAGCTTCGCCGAGTCCGGATACCCCTCCGTATACCAGGCGATGTGCTTCCGCATCTCGCGGACCGTCGTGAATTCGCCCTTATACTGCAGCATCAGCTCCGTATGGTGGTGGATCATCGCGATCACTTCCTCGACCGTCGGCTCCGGCAGGAGTTCTCCCGTCCGGAGGTACTCGACCGTCCGCCGGATCAGCCACGGATTTCCCTGGGCCCCGCGCGCGATCGCCACACCGTCACAGCCCGTCTCGTCCATCATGCGCTTCGCATCCTCCGGCGTGAAGATGTCGCCGTTGCCGAACACCGGAATCTTCACCGCTTCCTTCACCCGCCGGATCACATCCCAGTCTGCCGCTCCACTGTAGAGCTGCGCCCGCGTCCGGCCATGCACCGTCACCGCCGACACCCCGGCCTGCTCCGCCATCTTCGCGAACTCGACCGCCGTATCATCCGTCTTCTGGAAGCCCTTCCGAAACTTCACTGTCACCGGCTTATGACAGCGCTCCACCATCGCATGCAGGATCTCGTACGCGAGCTCCGGATGGTTCATCAGATCACTGCCCTCATGGTTGTTCACGATCTTTGCCACCGGACAGCCCATGTTCACGTCGAGGAGATCGAAACGATCCTCGATTCGGGACGCGATCTCCGCCATGATCTCCGGCTCCGAGCCGAAGAGCTGCACCGCCACCGGATGCTCGTCCGCCCCCGTCCGCATCAGCTCCTCCGTATTCTTATTATGGTAGAGGATCGCCTTCGCGCTGATCATCTCTGTCGTCGTCAGACCGACCCCCATCTCCCGGAGAATCGTCCGGTACGGAAGATCCGTCACCCCCGCCATCGGCGCCATCACCACATTACTCGGCAGCTCCACATTTCCTATTCTCATGCACATGTTCCCATCTGTTTCTGTCTCGTCACTGTCTCGTCACTGTATCTTCATCTTCTATCATATGCGGACTCCAGACTGCGCACCGTCCGGCTGTCCACCTGCTACGCATCTGCGCCCTGCACAGGCTCAGTCATCACCGAAGAGCGTGTGGTACGCGGTCTGCTCCGCATTCGGGTCATCCGGCATCACCGGCATATCCCAGGAACCCGTCATCCGGATCCCGCCCTGCTCCGACTCCGCGACGACATCCTGGTTCAATGTCTCCGACGAAGCGCTCATCATCTCCTCGGACGTCGCACGACGCACCTCCGCATGGCCCTCCGGATTATTCGCACCCGGCTCCGCCTGGAGATCCGCCTCCGTCGGCTCCTCCGAAGACTTTCCGCGCCCATGCAGCGTCTCCAGCGCCTGATAGTAGGTCTCCAGCTTCGTAAACAGCGCCTCGTAGCGCGTCGCCAGCTCATCGATCTTCTCCTGCGCCTTCGCATCATCGAAACGAAGATCATCCTCCTCGTGCATCGACTTCAGCACCAGCTTCTGCTCCGCATTAAACGACATCAGAAAAACCCCGCCGATCTCCTCGACATAATCCACCGCGATCAGCTTCAGCTCCTTCTGCACATCCTCCGGCAGATTCCCGTACTCCGGATTCAGATAATATTTCTGATGATAGGCATTCGCCGCACACAGCACCACATCTTCTCTCATGACAGCACCTCTCTGTATAATGAAATATCCGCATTATAGCATCCATTCAACATTCTGCAAAGTCTGAGCCGGCCGTCGCAGAATGAAAAGTGCAGGGGCGCCGGAGGACCGGCACGCACTGTTGCATCAAAAAGGGCGACTGCAGATGCAGTCGCCCTCCTGTACTTATGATTTAGCGAACCAGCAGCTTCGCGATCCGATACTGCTCCTCGTTGATATCCTTCTTCATCTGAAGTGCTTCCTGGATATCATAATCGACGAACTCGCCATGCTTGTAAGCCACAAGGCGGTTCGACTTGCCCTCGTGCAGCAGCTCTGCAGCACGTGCGCCCATCATCGATGCGTAGTAACGATCCTTACAGGTCGGTGAACCACCACGCTGGATATGTCCGAGGATGGTTGCTCTCGTCTCGATACCGGTTGCTGCCTCGATGCGCTTCGCCATCGAGGTGCTGTGGCCGATCCCCTCGGCGTTGATGATGATATAGTGCTTCTTGCCTCTCTTACGCGCCTCGATGATACGGTTGATGATCGCCTGCTCATCTCCGTCGTAACGCTCCGGAAGAAGGATCTCCTCCGCGCCGTTTGCAACACCGCACCAGAGGGCGATGTAACCGGCACGACGACCCATAACCTCGATGATCGAGCAACGCTCGTGTGAGGTCGAGGTATCACGCAGCTTATCGATGGCCTCCATCGCGGTATTGATGGCGGTATCGAAGCCGATCGTATAATCGGTACATGCGATATCGAGATCGATGGTACCCGGCACACCGATGGTGTTGATGCCGAGTGCACTCAGCTTGCCGGCGCCACGGAAGGAGCCGTCGCCACCGATGACAACGATTCCGTCGATGCCGTGCTTACGGCAGATCTCCGCACCACGGGCCTGGCCCTCCGGTGTGGTAAACTCCTGGCATCTCGCTGTATAGAGGATGGTACCGCCACGGCTGATGGTGTCGGATACGGAGGTCGTATCCATGTCGACGATCTCCTCCTGCAGAAGACCCGCATATCCTCTCATGATACCCTTTACCTTGATGCCCTCGTGAATCGCCGTACGAACCACGCTACGGACACAGGCGTTCATGCCCGGTGCATCACCACCAGATGTCAGTACACCAATCGTCTTCACAGCTTTCGTCGCCATAATCCTATCCTCCAGATATATTGATATTCTCCCTAAAACACAGTAGTGAGCGAGATTGTGATAGCTTTCACAATCTCGCACTTATAATAGTTTAGTTTTGTACTTTTTTCAATACCTTATATGAAACTCGAACGTTTTTTTCGCCGAGAAGCTGACCGAGACTTTCCATCAGCACCGGATCCAGCCGCACCGCATACTGCCGGTCGAGGCGCTTCACGGCCTTTTCCTGACGGAGATAGATCGCTACACCATCTTCTCCCGGATGTGCCCGGAGGAGCTGTCCCAGCACCTGCTGCTGCGCGAAGTACTGGTTTTTATCCTGCAGCTGCAGCCAGAGCTCCTTCGGTGCCTCCGAAAAGGTATAGATCCGATCCGCGATCAGCTTGCTGTCCTTCTCACCGGAGCCATCAACGTGGCCCTCGATGAAGAGCTTCGCATCCGGCTCGAGCAGTGCACGCATCGTCTGGAAGGTCTTCGGGAAGACGACGACCTCCACGGTACCCATCCGGTCCTCGAGCTGCAGGAAGGCCATCTGCTGCTGTTTCCGGGTGGTCTTCATCTGCACCTCCGTCAGGATGCCGCCGATCGTCACCTTCTGCTGGTCGCGGAGCGGCACGGTGCCTGTCTCGTCATCCCGGCGGAAGTATGCACTCGTGGCAGAGACATTGGCCTCCATCACCGCGCGATAGGCGTCCAGCGGATGACCGCTCAGATAGAAACCGAGGGCCTCCTTCTCATACTGCAGAAGCTCCTCCTTCGAGTACTCCGGCAGCTTCGGCATGCGGATACGAAACTCGCCCGCCTCCTGATTATCCTCCCCGAGGAGATCCGCGAGGGTCATCTGGCCCGCCATCGAATTCTGCTTTTCCTTCACGCGGCCCTCGATGATGGTCGGGAGGATCGCGATCTTCTCCCGGCGGTTGCCCGGGAAGGTGTCGAGCCCGCCCGCCTGGATGAAGAACTCGATGGCGCGGCGGTTGATGCCCTTCTCCGAAACACGGACGACGAAATCCTCGAAGTCCTTATACGCTCCGTGCTGCGCACGCTCCTTCACGATGGCGGCCGCAGCCGTCCGGCCCACGCCCTTTACGGCACTCAGGCCATAGCGGATCGCCCCCTCCGTGGATACCGAGAAGCCGATCTCCGCCTGATTCACATCCGGCGGCAGAATCGCGATGCCGAGCGTGCGTGCCACATCGAAGTACTCGGCGGTCTTCCCCATATTATCCATATAGGAGGTCATGAGCGCCGCAAAGAACTCCGCCGGGTAATAGCAGCGGAGGTAGGCCGTCTGATAGGAAACGACGGCATAGCAGGCCGCATGCGACTTGTTGAAGGCATACTTCGCGAAGTCGATCATCTCATCATAGATGTGGTTCGCCGTCGCCTCATCGATGCCCCGCGCGATACAGCCCGGGATGTGCTGCTCCGGATTTCCATAGACGAAGTTCTTCCGCTCCTCCTCCATGACCTTCGTCTTCTTCTTACTCATAGCACGGCGCACGAGGTCCGAGCGCCCCATCGAGTAGCCGGCGAGATCACGCACGATCTGCATCACCTGCTCCTGATAGACGATACAGCCGTAGGTCGTCTCGAGGATCGGACGGATCTCCGGACAGTCATAGCTGATCGTCTCCGGATGCTCCTTGCCCTGGGTGTACTTCGGGATGAAGTCCATCGGACCCGGTCGGTAGAGGGCGACTCCGGCGATGATGTCTTCAATGCCCGTCGGCTTCAGTTTTTTCATGAAGTTCTTCATGCCCGCCGACTCGAGCTGGAACACGCCCTCGCAGTGCCCGCCCGAAATCATCTGGTAAACCTTCGGATCGGCATAATTCATGTTTTCGACGCTTAAGTCTGCATGATGCAGCTTATTGACGTCCCGGATCGCATCCTTGATGACCGTCAGATTCCGGAGGCCGAGGAAATCCATCTTGAGAAGCCCCAGCTCCTCGATCGTCGTCATCGTGAACTGCGTGGTGATGGTACCGTCCGCCGCCCGCGACACCGGTACATACTCTACGAGCGGCTTTCCGGAAATCACAACGCCCGCCGCATGCATGGAGCTGTGGCGCGGCAGTCCCTCGAGGCGCTTACTCATATCGATGATACGATGCGTCTCCGCATCCTCTTCATACATCTTCCGAAGCTCCGGATTCATCTGCAGCGCCTTATCGAGCGTGATGTTCAGCTCATTCGGCACCTGCTTCGAGATCAGGTCACACTTCGCATACGGAATATCCAGTACACGCCCGACATCCCGGATGACACCGCGCGCCGCGAGCGTACCAAAGGTGATGATCTGCGATACGCAGTCCTTCCCGTACTTCCGGGTCACGTACTCGATGACCTCCTGCCGGCGCTCGTACTCGAAGTCCATATCGACATCGGGCATGGTGACACGCTCCGGATTCAGGAAACGCTCGAAGACGAGATTGTAACGCATCGGGTCGATGTCGGTGATGCCGATGCAGTACGCGACGAGGGAGCCCGCCGCCGAGCCTCTGCCCGGTCCCACCGCGATGTCATGGGTCTTCGCATAGTGCACATAATCCCAGACGATCAGGAAGTACTCGACGAAGCCCATGCTCGCGATCGTGTCGAGCTCATAGTCGAGACGTGGCCGGTACTGCTCGCCGTCCGCGCCGTAGCGCGCCCGGAGACCATCCTCACAGAGCTTCCGGAGATAGCCCGTCGTATCGTAGCCCTCCGGCACCTGGTAACCCGGCACATGATAGTGTCCGAATTCAATGCTTACATCGCAGCGCTCTGCGATTTTATGTGTGTTGTCGAGGGCTTCCTGCGCATACGGGAACAGCGCCCGCATCTCCTCCTCGGACTTGATATAGAACTGCCCGCCCGGATAGCGCAGACGGTCCTGGTCGCTGATCTTCTTTCCGGTCTGGAGACAGAGCAGGATATCATGCGGCTCCGCGTCCTCCTTCCGGGTGTAGTGAATATCGTTGGTGGCGACCAGCGGAATCCCGGTCTCCTCATGTAACTGCAGTAAGCCTGCATTGACCTTCCGCTGCTCCGGATAGCCGTGATCCTGCAGCTCGAGGTAGAAATGCTCCGGCCCGAAGATGGAGAGGTAGTGCAGCGCCGCCTTCTTCGCCTCCGGGTACATGTTCCGGGTGAGGTTTCGTGACACCTCGCCGGCGAGGCAGGCGGACAGCGCGATGATGCCCTCGTGGTAGCGCTCGAGCGTCTCGAAGTCGACACGCGGCTTGTAGTAGAAGCCGTCGATGAAGCCCGTCGACACGATCTTCATAAGGTTCGCGTAGCCCTGGTTATTCTCCGCGAGCAGCACGAGGTGGTAGTAGCGGTCCTCGCCCTTTCCGACCTCACGGTCAAAGCGGGAGCCGCCCGTGAGATAGACCTCGCAGCCGAGGATCGGCTTGATGCCCTGTTTCAGCGCCTCCTTATAGAAGTCGATGACACCGTACATCACACCGTGGTCGGTGATCGCCATCGAATCCATCCCGAGCTCCCGGCAGCGCGCGATCATCTCCGGGATCCGACCGGCACCATCGAGAAGACTGTAGCTTGTATGAACATGTAAATGCGTAAAGGCCATCGTACCCTCCAGTAAAAACAGATGCCTCTATTGTAGCATGGAATATATGAGAATGCTTGTTCTTTTTCATAATAAGGAGACGATGCCATTCAATGCGCCTACGGCGCGGCCCTCTCATGGATATTTACAAAAATAAAAGGAGGCACCTCTCGGCGTCTCCCTTCCGTACTATTCAGTTCTTATGCGTTTGCACCGCTGAGGTACTCCGCGATGCTGTTCAGTGCCGCGTCCTCATCCGCACCGTCCGCGCTGATTACGAGCGCCTGTCCGTTGTTGAGGCCCAGTGCCATCATCCCCATGATGGACTTGGCATTCACCTTACGTGGGCCATCGGCCATATAAATGCGCGATTCAAAGCGGCTGGCGATCTGGACCAGCATCGCGATCGGATGCTCATCCGGTTTTTTCGGTAACTGAACTACTACATTTGTGTCCTTCATATAATCCTTCCTCGAAGATAGGCCTCGCGTTAAACGCTCCCCCTGCAGATGCATGCACCTGCTTCACTGAACGCTATTTCTATCTTTACACTATAAACCTGCGGTTTTTCCCCTTAACTCTGAAGCCATCCTGGACAGCTTCCGGAGTCGATGATTGGCCCCGCTCTTTCCAATCGGTTCCGAGAGACACTCTGCAAGCTCGGTGAGTGACGCATCCGGTTTTTCCAGACGCTTCTCTGCGATCTCGCGCAGTCCCGGCTCCAAATTCTGAAGCCCGATCTCCCGATCGATCAGTTCGATATCCTCTACCTGGCGAATGCCGGCGGACACCGTCCGCTGCAGGTTCGCTGTTTCACAGTTCACCTGACGATTGATCTTCTCACTGACCTCCTTGAGGATTCTGACATTCTCAAGCTCCATGAGGCCATCCACGGCCCCCATCAGCTTCAGGACATCCGAAATCTGCGCGGCATCCTTCAGATACACAACCAGATGGCCGCCCCGCTCCATGATACGTGGCTCGAGACCGAAGCTTCGGAAGACATCGGTGATCCGATCCGCCTCCTCTGCTCCACCGCAGACCAGCTCAAGGTGATAATCCTTCGTCGGATCCGTGATCGACCCCGCACTCAGGAAGCGCTCCCGAATGAAGTCCCGCATCTCGAAATCCTTCGAATCATTGCTATTCATATTAATGTCTTTTTCAGACGCTGTAAAGTCTTTTTTACGCAGCTCCAGTTTCACTCTGGCTGAAAAAGATGTTCTCGTCTTCGCTTCTGCGCCCAACTCCGCCTCCATACACTGTTCGTTCTAGTATATTCAGGTCTCGCAGGGCCTGTCTTTACTGTGGTAATTCTCGTAGTTCATCGTTCTATATCCCGGTGGTCGATGCGCAGTCCGTAATCTGCCGTCTTCTTCAGACGCTCATAGAGGAGCTCTGCGATGGTGACGGAGCGATGGTGACCACCCGTACAGCCGACGCCGATCACAAGCTGATTCTTTCCCTCTTCTATATAATGCGGGATCAGAAAGCTGATCATATCATAGAGCTTCTGCAGAAATTCCTCCGCGACGCCATCCTGGCAGACGTAGTCACGTACGCTCTGTTCGAGACCGGTATGGCTTCGAAGCAGCGGGTCGTAGTAGGGATTCGGCAGGAAACGCACATCGAACAGGAGGTCTGCGTCCTCTGGAATTCCATGCTTGAAGCCGAAGCTGAGGATCGTGACCTGCAGATTCTCATAGGCCTTCTGCCCCTCGAAGATATCCGCGAGCTGTCCGCGCAGCTCCTTCGTAAGCAGGTGCGAGGTGTCGATGATATAGTCGGCCTTTTCCTTGAGCCAGCCCATCGCCTTCCGCTCTGCCTCAATGCCGGTTTCGACACGGCCATCCTTACTGAGCGGGTGCGCGCGCCGGGTCTCCTTGAAGCGCTTGATGAGGGTCTCGTCCGAGGCATCGAGGAACACGACCTCATAGTCGATGCGTCCCCGGATGTCCCAGGTGTCGAGCACCTCCTTCAGGAGCGGCAGATCGCTGCCGGAACGCACATCGATGCCGAGTGCCGCCTTCGTGATCTGCTCATGCCCGTCGACGATCAGCTCCGCGAATTTATCGATCAGCGGAATCGGCAGATTATCGACGCAGTAGTACCCCATATCCTCGAGGGACTTCAGTGCGATCGTCTTGCCGGCGCCACTCATTCCCGTCACAATTAAAAGCTTTCCCATGGCTCACCTCCGCTGTTCACTCTTTACTCATTGATCACTGCATCTTCCGCTCATCTGCTGTTCCCTCAGCGCATACCACACCGGGTGCCGACGTCACCCTCGATCAGAACTCGCCCCAGATCTTCACCTCCGGGGTCAGCTCCACGTGCTGTTCCAGGAGGACGCGCTTCCGCACCTCGCCGATCAGCCAGTAGATGTCCGCTGCCCGCGCGGTTCCGTCGTTGATCACGAAGCCGCAGTGCTTCTCACTCACCTGCGCGCCGCCGTGCCGGAAGCCGCGGAGTCCCGTGTCCTCGATCAGCTTGCCGGCGAAGTAGCCC
>ERZ1026856.795-NODE-795-length-17661-cov-20.747359_pt1 | contig 17661 bp, 10 predicted proteins | sample MGYA00380158_ERZ1026856 | MGnify/ENA primary metagenome ERZ1026856 (study PRJEB33269, sample SAMEA4719794) | human gut metagenome | biome: human-associated habitat; feature: organic feature; material: feces | place: Cameroon | collected 2013-10 ...
ACCTGACTGTTAATCAGGGGGTCGTTGGTTCAAGCCCATCTTGAAGCGCAAAAGATAAAGCCTTGCAAGTCAACTACTTGCAAGGCTCTTTTGTTTTAATACATTTCAAAGTTGCACCCTATTTGCACCCATAATTCATAGACCTCCATTTCACTTGCCCCATTGCAGAATCTTCAACATGTAATTCTGCAAAGTCGGAGGATTTGCACCCAATATTTATAATCTATTCTCTCTGTTGCACCCATTGCAGAATCCTTGAGCATATAACTCTACAAAATTATAGAGATTTTTAAGGGTTGTCAAGTATCAAAGTTGACAAGTTGAAAATCACTAAGGACTTTCAACCGTCAACAAGAAACTTCATTTTCAAAAAGTCTTATCTCGAAAAAGATAAATTCTGAGGATCCTGAATAATCTTTGCCACCTTCTCATTGAATAAAGCCATAATATCTTCATATGAAACTTTAATAAACTTATAGTTCTTATGATTGCGAATTTTATCATCAATAGTCTTTACAGGCTTCAAACGAGAATTCATATATTCATCAATTGTGCGATTATAAAAAGGATGCTGTGGGTCTGTTATTATATACTTTCCATGAACATCACCATACCCTCCTGGCATTGCAAAAGATTGTGTTTGGATTTTGCTAACAAATAATCGTAAGTTAGAAAATATATTGCCAATACCATCTTCATCAGAATCTAATGAATAGTACAAAGCATCCAACATAGGTACAAATGCGCCAAAAGCAGTACAAACATCTTGACCCGAAAAATAATTAATATAAGAAAAACACATATTAAGCCCTTCCTCTATACGACCCTTTTGCTTATCTAATGCACCCATTTGATTTCTAATCATTTGTTGAAGTTTTGCATTATCATGAGCCAACTTAATATTTTCTTCTTTTTGCTTTTGAAGTTCACCTCTAAATTCAACAACACTAAATATCTGATATCCCATAACCAAAGTAACAATGATACCGACAGCAGAAAGTACTATTCCTAAAAACGTCTCATTGCCAACTTCACAGGGAAACACTCTAAATAAAGAAAAACCTAATGATATGACACACAACAGTGTCAATAATAACATCCAATATTTACATTTACTATCCATATGCATTTATTCTTTAGAATCTCTTTTGATAAAAGTAAATCTTGTCTTCAAACATGGACGAAGGGAAAGATCGTAGGTTCCCATCTGGAAGTAGTTACGACTATCCTTGCTTGGATTCAAGTTCTGATAAAAATGAAGACCACGACCAAGGGTGATGTCCCAATCATTACTAGTGCGGATGTAACGGTCATGAGAGTTTTCATCAAATTCATATTCAAATGTCATTATGTTGCCATCCATATCAGCCAGGGTTTCCTTGATACCACTCAAACTATCTTTTATATAAGATGACTCTTCTACCGTATCGCCGAGTTTTGTAATCAACTTAAAAACTTTACAGTCACCTATCTTTACCAATAATTCGATGAATCGAACCAAATTGGTTACCTGATAACCATGTGACAAGTAAGGTTCTTCGAGCATAACCACCTTTGCCCCCTTCAGATAGTCAGCAAACAAGTCATCATAACCATAACCTATATCGCCATATTGCACATCAATTGTCTTCTCTTTAGGAGAATCATCCTCAACAATTAGAGGTTTCATCATAGGACGATCCTCCATAACCTTTGAAGGTGCATTCTCAAAAGGCATTTCATCATAAGCTTCGGTCAAAACTGCCACTTCAGGATCTTTACGAGGATTCTGGGTTGCCTTGCTATACTTACTTTCCGGACAATATACTATAATTTTCTTTCCATCCCTATTTATATATGACATATTGATACGAGCGTATTCCTCATCAGGCTTACGCTTATTCAATTGTTCCTTCACACGACGACGGCCTTCTATCGCATATTCCACTATTTCATCGAACTCCTCATCAGTTGGTTCACCTGTCGGGAACAACAACTTGATAAAGCCAGATATCGTCTTTTGTAAGGCACGATTATCACGGCCTTCAATATTATCACCCTTCTTCAAACGGGCATTGACTACCCCCACGTATTCACTATCATGCACAAATAAGTAATGAAGTGCCTCTGACATATAATCCGTGATCAATCCAAAACCGTTATTATAAGCACTGTCATCAATCTTCGGTATCTCCCACCCTGGAATATAGTTGTAGATACGATCGATTACAGCGAGATCGAAAGCTTCAGGCAAAGTAACCAGCAAATCTTTATCATAATTATTAACTATCTGCTGGATATTCAAGTCAAAGTTACCAACAAAAGAGAAACTGGCATAGCCTGTCACTTCCCTACCACGCGAGAAACGACCATTAGCCATATAATCTTTCATGATTTGCACGGTATCGGCATCCTTGATTTTCATCTTGGCAACCTCATCAAAGGCGACATTATCCCAATAACCAACAGCACCCACTTGCTTGCGTTGATTATTATATAGTAATGTGGCAGTTGAAGCCTGTCCACCAGACAACAAAGTAGAATAAGGAGAGAACTCCGAATAAAAATAGCTCTTACCGGTACTTCTGCCTCCCAACTCTATGCTATTATAATTACTTTGAACCAATGGCAGGAAGCGGGAGAGAATATGAAATTTCAATCTTCTACCATTCTTATCGCTATTCAGCTGACGTGATCTTTCAGAAAGCCAATCAGGATTAATGCCAATACTACGAATCAGAACATCCATCCACTCATCAGTAGTAAATTGCTCACGACCACGAAAGAACTTTTCTGCATCAAAATGGGCAATTTGGATAGGGCGCAAATCTTCGATGAAGAAGGCATAGTCATCCTCCTCCACTTCATTATATGCCAAAGTTATCTCTGCCCAGATGCCACTCTCGAGCAATTTTTCGTTTTCCTGATAGAAACAAGGATTGATGGCAATACGCTTGGAGGCAAAGTTCTCCATCTCAGCCCAGTAACGCTTTTCCCGCTCCACATATTTCACATGAATCTTATCAATGAATTTATGGCGTTTTTTCTGCTCCACGATTGCCTGTGCCTTGTTAGATTCATCCGGTCGAACATAGCATTTTTCTATAGTTTGCAGCACAGCTTTCTTTCCTTCCTCTATTTCTTCGGGATCCTCACTGGCACAATAACGTGACAGCAGGAACTCCAAGACAAAGGAAGGAACATTCACAGCACGCTTAATATCATGCAGCAGGTCCTTGCGAACCACCTTTCCTGGGAAAGCATGGTTAAGTTTCATATCTAAAGCATCCATTTACAAATCATTTTCAAAGTTCAACTTCAATGTAGAGAGCGTAGCATGGGTATCGGCATCCAACGCAGACACAACAATACTGTCACCCCCATATTCTTCATCTATAACTATCGGCTGACGGTATTGAGTAACACCAGAAGGTATTTGTGCTGTCTGCGTAACATCATCATAGAATTTACCACTCGGTGCGCCTATTGCATGGCCTTCGCCATCAGACACTATTAATCTTATATTTACTCCATCTGCAAACAAATCATCCTGATGGATATTAATATCAATCAACGGACGGCAAGTATAAACTGTACCAAACGTATTCCCTTTATACTTTAATTCCACGCTATACTTCTGCTTTTTTTGCTTATTCTGCAACTGTACAGTTATCACAGGTACCACATTCTCCTGGAGCGACAAGCCTTCATGGTAAAACACTTCACCTTTTCTAAACACAGTAAAGTTCTTGGCATAACATAGTTTCATAACCTCAGCATCCAGTCCCAGTTCTTCAGGAGTAAAGGACAAAGTATCCTCGCTGTCATTCAGATTACCTACCAACAAGCGACTTTCTTCCAGCGAGACATCACTACCCATAGGTTTATCTATCAAATTACCCACATGGAAACTTGACTGCACCATAAATCCATGGTCAGCAACAAAGACAGCCATATCAAAGCCTTTTTGCTTGCAGGCATTCAAGGTACGCGCCAGACGCACCAACACCTTATCCATCACGGCAAGCCCACTCAATTTGATTTCTTCTCCAGCGGTATCCATATCCTGACTTCTTATAACCAACAATTGTACATTGTCTTCTATGGCAGACATATCGAAATTTTCCAAGCGCACATCTTGCGTTACTACATGGGTTTTCTGCTGTAAATAATCTAGTCGGTCATCAGGCGTTATAATCACTCTGCCATCTACAGAAGGTTGCAGTTTTCCGTTTTGTTCCACAACTTTCACATGTCCCAAATGAGCAGCCATACCAAATCGAGTAACAGAAGGCAGGAAAGACAACTTAGCCCCTATCTTTACTTGCTCAGGTTCATTGCGCATCATACTATCAGCAAAACATTTACCCATCTCATAGCGGAAAGCATCCACAAAGAACAAAGCCACCCGCTTACCTTCTTTCAGGGCAGGATATACGATATCTACACAACCCTGGTTTCTCAGTTGCTCATGATTCTTGATTTCCCCGGCACGCATCTGATATTCCTTGACACTACGCTCTGTAAAGTCAGCATACAAGCCTTCTACATATTGTGTCATTGCCTTTACCGCAGCAGGAAGAGAGACTACTTCCTGGCTATCAGTCAAATATCTACGGTAAGCTTTATCAGCTTCCTGACCACTGCCAACATACCATTCCACCAAATCCTGGATATCTCCATCGCTCTTTACTCCCCGATTCACACAATCAGCGATTTGCAAGGCATAACTAGCCAATTTCCAAAACGTTGACACCTCAGAATCTTCCTGATACCAAACGTCTTCGATATTCTTTTTGAGCAACTTATGAGCCTCTCCTAACTTACCCTCTTTGAGATAAGCTACGAAACGTTCGTATTCCACCTTATTTTCAAAAGCAAAAGTCACGCGGTCACCCAAATGTTTGGACTTCGCAAACAAATCAGCAAGTTGGAAAGCATCCGCCGTTTTACGTGCCATTCTTACATAAATCTCACGCAAGTCGCTTCTGCGACGCAGATGGTCACACACCGAATAGATCTTATCCTTGATTTCAACCGGTGCCATAGCAACCGTCTTCAAGCTATCAGGCAAAGCCGAAGGCAAATCGAAAACGAACTCACTAAACAGCAAATACATCCATAGTTTCTGCTGAATATCCTGAAGAGAGATTCCGTTACTATCAAGACCCGGATATTGAATCTCTGCAAAACGAACCCATTCAGGTAACCATGCCATATCCGAAGAAAACGTTTGAGCTAACAAGCCCACCGTCATCTCAACAAAGCTCTTGCCACCAGTCAATTGTTCCAAAGCAGGATAAGCCGCTCCATCAAGCAAGGCATTAATCATATTGAAAGATGTAGTTCCACTCGCAAACAGGCGTTCAATCTCATCTTTCTTGGTTGGCAAAAACGACTGACAGATGTACTTATAGTCATCTTGTGGGCCTACAGGAAACATTGCCGCTGCATTTTTGAAAGCACTATAAGGCTCCTCTACCCACTGACGGTCGGTAGTAGGTTGAGGCATCTGGCGATAGATAATCATACGCAAATCATTATTCTCTGCCAGTTCATCACACCAAAAACGAGACGCAGCCAGCCGGGCATGCAGTAAGCCCTTGGTTGTGTCTATCACCTTCACACCTTTTTCCTCAGCAAGAGGCAAAACACTATGATAAAGCGCATTACGGTCGTAGATGACGAGCACAGGCTTCTCTGCGCTCATCTTCTCCAACCAGTGGTCTATGATATATCCTTGTATGTCCATCTTCTTGTTATTTTCTTGTAAATCTTCTTGTATTCTTGTAAACCAAAAAGCTTTCATCTAGTTGAATTTCAAGAACTTATCTTTATTTTCTTGTAAATACAACAAATTTTCTTGTAAACTTTCACCTTATTATATTAATTGCATAAGAACCATTTCCTACCAATAACATGTATCTTTCCTGCTCTTCTTAAAGAAGCAAGAAGATTTGTCACCTTATTATATTTTTGTATCTCATCAAGCACGTCTGGCAATTTGTCCAATAAGAGTTCATCCAAATCAGTTCTTGAAGCAGAGCCAAATTTCAAGAGGTAATCTTCTATGAGCTTTTTATAATAAGCATCGTTAAAACTCTTGTTTTTTATATAAGAAGCTTTCAACCCTATATGTTTTGAACTTTCGACAATTTTGAAAGATAGATATAAACTATTTCTCTTGCCCTCAACAAATTTCTTTTGTCTCAACAGAGCTACTGCATCATCAGTCAAGCTACTATATTCCCTTTTTTGCACCTTATCAAGCATGATAATCTCTGGCAATGACAAATCAGGATTATTAACAAGAATTTTTGCAAAATTCTCATCCAACACCTTGCCCTGAATCTCACACCGAACCTTCTGACCAGACAAATCATATATTGGCATAGGGAAGAATCTTTTCTTTTGTTGTACAAACAGTTTCCTTATACCCCCACCTTCAGTTTCAGCCATTCCTATGTTACACATAGCTTCCATCAAGAAAGGATTACGATACCTTGAATCGGGACAATCTTTTTCCACAACATCTTCTACGGAATTAGGTATAAATTGCCCATAATTTTGGATAACTAACTTTTCATCTTCGTATTCCAACAGCTCTATTCTTGCACCCATTCCATAATCTTGGTGCCCAATGGCATTGCAAATGGGCTCACGCAATGTAAATACATCATAGCGCATCATATTCTCCGGGAAAATATTACCACTAACTGTATATACATAGTTATTGTTCCTAATATATCCTGTTGTTATCTCTTCCACTGATTTAATCATAGGAACATGGAAATTATGGAAATCCTTGTTTTTATCCTCTTTTGCAATCAGTTTCCAACGAATGACACATACGGCTGGCGACAAGAAATGTTCAGATTCCTCTCTACCCAAAAGTATGATAGCTGCATTGGTTATCTTTCCTGCTCTTGTAATCTTTGCCTTATTCAAGAAGGTTGCATCATCCCAGCTCTCGATTTCCTTAGCTCTTCTCTCATGCCTTTCCGTATATTTTTCTCTTGCCATACGAATCGCATCAGGGTCGAGGTCGTCGATGGTGGCATCTTCTATGATATTAGCTGTCCAGTCGCCAAAGACAGCACTTGGTTCTGAAAGAATTCTTTGCATACGCTCTTGCGTCATCTCTACCAGAGAATCGGCAATACGTTGCCATGCCTTTCTATGCGCATAGACAGGGCGGCGTGGCTGATGCTTAGGAATATGAATAATCCAAACCGTTTTTTGAGTATCCTCTGTTATAAATTCCTCAACACGAAGACCTTCAGAAGAAAGGTTCACACATTGCTCCACCAACTTGAACGTCGCAGTCAATGGGGTTGCAGCAAAGCCATTGAAAGTCAATGCTGACAAATCTGTACCAACGATATCCAAGGTCTGGTCTTTGACACCAATCACAAGTTCACCTCCCTCCATGTTGGCAATAGCCGACACGTAGGAAAGTACATCATTGCCCTCCTTGCCATTGAAGGAGTTCTTCAGATTTTTCATTTCCTTCCATTCGCATCTTGCGTTTTCTTCAGGATAGCGTTGGCGGATATATTGTTGTAACTCTTGCTCTGTCATACCTTTTTCTTATATTTTGATGTCATTAAAATGATAACGAAAGCTGTGGGTTTATGTTGTCTCCCTTTTTCTTTCTTGCCTCCTTTTCCTTCGGCTTGTTCTCACAGATGTGTTCCAAACCGTGGGTCAGCGCCATGCACCAGTCTTTCTTCGCCTTTTGGGTTACTCGGGCTGGATACATGCTCATGGCAAGATGGCTCCAGTCGTAGTCGCCTTTTTCCAGAAGTTCCATGTTCTTCTCGCATTCCACTCGCCATGGTCGGCTGGCAGCAAGATGGAGCAATGGGGCGGCTGTCACCGGCACTCCGTCATCATGGTTAGGCACATAGCCTGCGGCAAGGATGCGGTTCAGCTCATCCATCATGCCTTCCACCTGCTCCTGCTCGGCACGGGTCTGCGACTCCTGTGTCTTGTCGTGGGCAGCAAGGGCGGCATTCAGACGAGTGCGCAACTGTTCCTGCTGTTCACGCAGACGGATGATCAGCTGCGGCAAGGTGTTCTTGCTGAGCTTTGGATAATACACCCAGTAGTCCACGGTGCCGTCTTCCGAGGCAAGAAGCCAATAGATAGGTGCCTTGCGGCGGCTCTTGGTATAGCGTTTGAAGTGATAGTCAAAGAACCCGGTAGACGATGCGAGGTAGGCTTGCAGACTCTTGCAGCCTATCAGCTGGCAGAGTTCATACTCCATATCGTCGGCACGGTCAGCCCAGAGGTAGTGCATCACCTCTCTCACGTGGATTGCCAGACAGAGAGAGGAGTCGCTGTTGTTGGTCAGAATGCCATCTGTAGGTACGTCGAGTTGGGCAGGACAAGCTGCCTCTCCCTGACTGACCACTGGCATGAATGGCAGAGCATCGAACACATCGCCAAACTCAGGAATAGCCTGTTCGCCCTTGGCGTATACCGTGTTCCATCTGCCGAAAGCCATACCCACCAATTCCATCACGATTTCCTGCGCCATCACTTTTTTGTCAATCACGTTCTGGCTGCTGGCTCCGTCTATAGAGAGCAGTTCCTCGTAAGGACGACGTGCCTTATAGTTGTTTAAGGTCTGGCGGAATTCGCTATCTCTATCTATATCAGCCAGGTCCATCCACAGATCATCATTCTCTTTTACGAGTTCTTTATATCGGGTGTAATCAGCAGTCAACTGCTCCTGCATCTTATCCAAGGCTGCATCAATGGTGGTATCAATATGCATCTGGGCTATCAAACCATGATATTCCAGGTTGGTCTCATCCAAGCTGAACCACTTGCGCTTGATGTCAATGATGGCATTGACAATACGCTCGATGTCGGATTGACGAGTGGCGTAATCGGGCATAGGGAGGAGGTTGACATAGCCATTACCTTTATGCTGACCACAATATTGATTTATAGCATATTGTGAGATTATCGAATTCAGATAGGATAACGTTGCATAACCTTCCGTAACAGAGATATTAGGCAAGCCTATACCTTCCCGAGTGAATATCATACCTTTTTTAAGGATGTGAGCATCCAAAATATCTCCTCTTTTACCAAAACCTGTCATACCCTGCTTTTGTAAATGCAAGCTTCTTAAATTACAACCAGAATCTGAACGTATGATATTTTCAACAAACTTTGTTGCATCCCTATATGGAAAATAAAACTGGGTAAAACCTCCACCATTATACATTAGCGAAAAATCATCAGTCTCTATAACTTCATAAAAGAGTCTTGGATATATATTTGCAGACAAATCATGCCCTTTCTTTGAATCGAATCCTCTTTCAAAAAACTTAGGATATTTAAATAGATGCAAAGTATTTTCTTCAAAATAATATCCTATTGTTGTATTTGGCAAGTTTGTAAAATCAATAGACTTCGCCACATATATCCACTTAGCATCCTCACCTCTATTATAAGTTCTTATTAACAGAGAGAGTTGCTCATCCTTTTCCTCAGGATTCACGTCCTGAACATCCATAAACACACCCTCCACATCAGAGCTTAATTTATTCAGCACCAACGTAGAAGTCTCCACACTTGCATCCAATACACCCCAACCCGTATCAGCACAAGCCGTGATAAAACCACAAAGGTTACGACGGCGGAAAGCCTCATAGCTCGACTTAATCATTACAGTACGGTCGAAAATTGCTCCCAATTTACCTTCATCATCCAGCATTTCCTGCATACGATCGAAGAATGCACAAACCAAGTTTTTGCTCCAAGCAGGATAGTTGTCATTCATATACTGACTTGTATGCTCACTTCCCTCTCCGAACGGTGGGTTCATAACAATGCAATCGAATCGTTTCTGGCACAATTCGATAAAGGCAAAGCCACGGGTGGCATCTTCAGAAAAGAGCGCATTTTCGTAACCTTCTTCCTCACTCAATCGGGAAGAAAGTTCTTGCAACGCAGTTTGCAGACGCTCTGCGATTTCCTCAAAAAACTCATCCTTATGGTGGCGCAACTCTGTACGAGCCTCATTGGCAGCCGCAATCTCAGCACGACGCTCCTCAGAATCAAAGATATTGGCATTACGGTTCTGATTTACCTTGCTCCAGTTCTTGCGCAGGTATTCGATATCATCACTGATTTCCTTTTCCATCTTAAAGAGCAGACCAGCCTCGCCCACATATTTCATCTTGTTCCAAATGGTGGTAAGCAGACGCTGCATCGGCTTGTCAAATTCATCCATCAAACCCTTGAGCAGACGCTTATTGCCAGGCATCGCCTCCGCCAACACCAAATTGCTTCGGGTTATCAAAGGACGCTCGGCTGCATCAAGCTCCATCTGGCTATAACTCTTCTGCGCACGGAGCCAAAGGCTGAGGGCGGCAATCTGCAAGGCACGAGGATCAATCTCGCAACCATAGATATTATTCTCCAATATCAGCTTAGGCACCTCACGACGGAAACTCTCACGAGTATGTACCTCACGATATTCCTGAAGCAACGAAGGCTGATGATCCCAGGCATCCATATAGATATACTCATATACTTCGTAGAGATAAAGGCCAAAGTGCATGGAACCACAGGTAGGATCAAGCGAAAGAATCTCGGTAGGCTCCTTCAGCTTACGCTCCTCCAGCGGCTCACCAGGGCGACGGATCATATATCGGCATTGCTCCTCACCGATGCGGCTCTCACCACGGGTCATCTCATACCAGATACGCCCCAAGGAATTGTCGGTCAGGAAGCGCACCACATACTCAGGCGTAAAGAACTGGTTGCGCACCGCCATCTCACGGCTGTTGCGAGGCTTGCTGCTCGCTTCGCGCATCTTTCTGCGCTCCTCCAAGGAATTGTAATCCTGGAACATCCATCCCAAGGTTTCGTCCTCTTTCCAGAAATTCACGGTCACAGCATTCTGCTCGTCAAACCAGGCAGAAAGCTGACTGTCGTTGATGAGTTCCAGGAGCTTCATCAATGTACTCTCATCAGGGAAAAGAAGACCGAATGGTGAAAAACGGTCGAAAACTGCCGGCAGTTCGATGCTCAGTTCATCAAACACGCTCAACAGATAACAGCGATAACGCTCATAACGGCTTGCGCCCACACTTTGGGCTATGCTATCATAAGCCATGAATCCTGCCGACTCATAGCCCCCACGAATACTCTCCATAATCAAGTCACGCTCCTCGCACATGCGAAGAGCGCAAAAACGGTTGAGCTGGGTAAAAGCCTGTTCAGCCACCAGCTGCCCTACAGCCTGTCGCTCCTTGTCGGCATCGCTATCCGTATCAGGCAGAGCAACCATCAGATGCTGCAAACGGTCGCGCAGCATACGGGCCGTATGCACAATGTCAGTATCCTGACTTGGCAACTGCTCCACACCAATGGTATGGCCATCCGCCCAGATGCCATACCACTGCTGCAACATTTCCGTTACGTTCTGCATCAGCAGGTTCTTGGCTGCCGAAACAAAGCGCTCTATAATCTTCTTTCCGTTTTGAGAAATCATATCGTTTTATTCTTTCAGAATAGCTAAAAATTAGAAAATAAACTCTACAGGCGAATTATCGCCCACCTTGTCCAACAACTGTGTGAGTCGGTCGATGACCTCCTGCAATTCCGCACGAGAAGTAATCTTATGCTTGATACAGAGTTGAGTTGAGCTATACGAAGGAGAATGGAGATGCGTAGGCGTTCCCTTACCAGGATTGTCATCATTCCCTTCTGTGTTTTCACCTGCAGTTGATGACGTGACCGTCGTAACAGCAGGAGCGTTGGCAGCAGCCATCGTCTTGACACGTCCCTCAATAACTTCCACTGCGCCCATCGGCATATAGAATCCAGAAAACTTATTCAGCATATCACGCAAATTGTCGATAGAACTGCCACGACTCTCGATGGTCAATTCACCCAACAGCGTTTCTATCTGCGCACGTTGCTCTTCCTTCAACTTCTCCATTTCGGGATTCGCCAATATAGCCACACGCTTTTTATTAAGCTGTTCGTTGCTCTGTGTCTGGAATTCAAGACAAGCCTGCTGCAGATAAGCATCAAGCTGTGAGCTGAGCTCGGTGATGTCCGACACGATGTTAGGCAAATCAGGATTAGCCACATAACCATTATACACCTGTCGCACCTCATTCACCTGCTTGCGGAATCCATCAAGGATACCATTCGGAGCCAAATTATCAGCCTCGTCCATCAGTTTTTCCATGTGAAGGAAACGGTCCAGGAAGCCAGCTTGTTCGTTACACTTGACGAGTTCCATCGCATATCGAAAAGTTTTCTCACATTCCTTGTCCTTGCCCAACAGGTAGGCAGCCTCTCCACCCTCACTTTCAAGGATGCGATTGGCATAGCCAATAGCTTGGTTGAGAGGATGCAATCCTGCCAAATGCAGATGTTCGAAGTGAGGCACCAACTTATTCCACTTAGTCATCAGATACTTGATACGCTTGTTGGCAGCCTGCGCAATCTGATCCTTGACAGGAGCTGTGCGTGGAGCTCCCAATACGCCCATCAGTATCTTTGCTGCATTCAGCAGTTCAGGAACCGTTAAAGTTCCATCTGTATTGAGAGAAATACTTATCTTTCCAAAAGCATTGTTATTGCCCATGGCAGCCACTGCCGACTCACCAAACACGGTGATGTCCTTGCCCGATACACGAAGCTGTATGCTTCCAGCCTTCAGCATCAGGGCAACCAGATAGCGGATGGTATCCTTTGCCCAGCCATACGGAATGCTTTCGAAATGGGTCATCAGTTCCTGTCCCGTAGCCTCAGAACGAGACGCCACAAAATCCTTTATCTCCATCAAAGCCGGATGAGCAGCATCTATCGTTCCATCGTTCTTCTTGATGATCTTGAACGGATTGAGCGAATCGGGAATGGTGGTAACATCACCATACGAAGCAAGCTTGTTCACGCAATCGCTCTTCATATTGGCAGAAGCCAACGGATATTTCTCAAACACCTTTTCGGCAATTCCCTTCAAGGCAACCGTCTTATAGGTATCGGCGTTCACCTGCTGTGGAGAACCACGGAAGATGATTTCGCTGTTGGCCTGTGCCTCTCGGAGCGCATGGCGCAACTGCAGTTTCTTCTCCTCTGCCATATCACCCTGTGCACGGAGATAAGCCTGTATTTCCTTGTTGGTCTCGTTTTGATGGCGGTTGCGGATGTTCTGGCATTTCACAATCTCCTGCAGCAGAGCCTCCTTGTCTTTATTAAGCGTACAGAGCCAATAGAGGGTACGCATATTTTCCTGTCGGGTACTCTCAGTAAGCAACTGCTGACGAGTCTCCTCAAAATGCGCACCATTGACAAAACGCACGTTCATCTTCAAACTTGTTGTGTTATAGATGGTGTAAGGACGGTTGCGTTCTGTCAGTTCCACACCTGCGGTGATTGTCTTGCTCGCATACACATTCACGGCAGGAGCAGGAGTCAGCAAGTCTTTCAGCATATCCTGCATCACCTCGGCTTTCTCTACTTCACGAGGCACAATCTTACCACGTTCCTCACGGATACCCAAGATGGCATTGGTCATAAACTGGTATTTGCCTTCCACCTCCTGCAAGGTAAGCTCGTTGGAACCCGAAATCTCGTCAATAATCTCACGCACACGGTTGCGGTCGAGTGTTTCGCTCACCTTGTTGTTCAACAACGCACAGATATTGTCGAAAGACAGATTGAAGTCGTCAAGCAACTGCATCACGGCGATGGTCTTACAGATGCGCACAGCCAGTTCGTTGCCAGTGTACATACGTACTGCCTTATCTGCAGCCAGGACGATTTCCTTGGCTGAGTTCTTCTGCATATCAGATGACAACACATCATAGAAGTATTCCGGCCCCGCCAGCTGTCCGATGGTAGCATCAGCCAAGTGATTGTCCACCAAGATGTCTCGTATCAAGCGGATAACAGAACGGAGGCCTACACCACCCGTGCGACTTGCCAACTTCTGCAAGAGTGAAAGCAGGATATCGATATGCACCGGGAGGAAAGGATAGAGGTCGGCAAACGACTGCTCTGTAAGCACCTGATTATAGATGCTACGCTGCTGCACAGCCAAATGGGTATTATTCTTAAGGATGCCTTCGTTTTGATTGAAGAGCTTGACCAGAAATTCCTTGCCCTCCTGCGACTTGCCCAGCAGACGCTTGGTGATAATTTCCTTGATGTCGTTAGCCTCAATATCCACCTTGATAGGGAAACGGTCGTTAAGACGATACAAGAAATTGGAATTTAGTTGAGCCTGAGGATTGTCTTCTGTAAGTGTTTGCTGCGCAGTAGCAATCACCCATACATTTCCATGAAACTCATCCTTAAAGATCTGCATCATGCCCTGTAAATTCAAAATCATTGTTACATCTGAAGCCACATACTGTCCTACCTCATCCAAGACAAAGATTACCTTATCCTTTCCTGTTTTTTCCTTAATCAGCTGATAAAGACGCTTGAAACGTTCCTTCTCGTTCAAGGCGCTGTTCATCTTAATGTTCTTGAAGCTGGCGCTATCAGGGAAATAGGCAGGCAAGAGCCTTGGCGCAAGACTTGCTGCAATCATATTCGCAGCCAAGTCGTTGCACTGTTCCACTTCCCAATCCTTGTGCTTCTCCTCCTTCACGATGCGGCAGAATTCCTCATATTTTCCCTCGCTGTGAAGCATATCTACGAAGCACATCACCTTCTGGTCGGTACACTTGGTGATGTTCAACTGTTTCAAAGTTTCATAATACACAATATCACTGACCGTTGAAATATTTCCGGCAACCGACTGAGTACTGAGGTCAATCATCACAACCAACGGATTATGGCGATTGATGATGGCATGGTGCAAGGCTGTGATAGTCGTATCATGAATGCGACTCAACAACTTATCACCAAAAGTAACACCATCTATCATCAGGCTCTTATCAAACGACAAGCCCAGATATTTGGCAAAAGAACTCTTACCAGAACCATAGAAGCCTGAAACCCAGATACCAATCTCCTTGCTTGAATTATCAAAAGCCGACTGCAAATCGAGAAGCACGTCCTCGTAGTTCTTGTGTAGTTTGTCCGTAACGACATACTCCCGAATTTCATGGTCCAAATCTTCCGTAGTATTGGCACCAAAGGTGACAACACTCTCTATCTTACGGTTGAGCTGTTTGGAAGGGTCGAATAATTCTTGTATCTTATGCATAACTGATTATCTTTAGAAGTTAATGGAACGGTAATTTCCGTCCTGGTTATAAATGCCGAGGAAAGAACGGGCAGTGCCTTGCGTTTCTCCCGGATAAAGCACCAACATTGGTATCTGAATCTGGTTGTAGATATTGTTCTCCACAGCGCCAATCATATAGAAGGGATGAAGCATCTCCACATCCCGGACAATCAAGAGCGGATTTTCTTCTTCAGCCAATAGCTGGTTTTGTTTCTCCAACAGGGCTTTCTCTATATACTTATCGTTCACAATGGCCTGTTTGATGCTATTATAGAGTTCTGGCTCTTCTACATCGGAATCGGTCCAAATATCCAGATAGTCATTCGTATTGATAAACCTATCAATGACTAACCCCATAGAAAACTCATGGGCATGGAATCCCATGTATTCCGCCTTTGGCTTCAGAAACGAGTCAATCAACCCTCTAACCACGAAGGCATCCTCGGGCTGATATACCATATATACAATAGGGCTGTAGCCAGTTGGCGACAACTTGCTTGGCGACTTCAGGTAATCCAAAGCCCTTTCTATCTTATTCTCATAATGTAGCATCAATAAATTCCTCCATTGTTTGATAGTTCCACGAAATGGTGAGCAATTCGCCCGAGCACTGGGCAATATAGCCACCCTTGATATTCATATCCATGATGCGATCTAGCAAAGTGTATTTGTCCAACCCAAACAACTGCCAATCCTCATGATTCCAAATTGCCATATCTGAAAGACCTGCGAAATGAAGTTCATGCATTAAGTAGAGCAATACAAAATTAGAGATTTCATAAGGCATGATATCTCCATTGCGAGCCACAAAGCCAAAATCCACCAACACTGCCTTTATATAAGAAGCCTGTCGTTTTTGTATGCTTTCTCCCCACTTCGCCTTTCCTTCATCTACAATGCCTTTAATAAACATAGTGATTCTATCACGTTCCAACTTTTGTGTCTGATTCACACGCAAAACATTCAATTCATTCACTATAAAATCATACATAACGGCATTCTCTCTTGCACAGTAAAGCATCAATAACTGTTTAAACTGAGATAACAGCAAACCTTTTTTTCGGATGGCACCCAACCACAACATTACATGAGGTTCATGTTTCATGAAGCGAGGATAGAATACCAATTTGACAATGTCCATGCTACGCATGTCAGAACATCTACTAAGCAAGTTTTGCTCATGTACACATTGGGCGAGAGATTCTCTTGTCGTATGCTCATCACATACGGACAACAACGTAAGTGTTTCCTCTATCAGTCCACACCCCTTCGCCAATGCAATCGTATATTTCGTATTCCTTGTCATTGCATATATGGGAATGATTTGACATTCTCCTGAAATGAATATCTATAATGAGAGGCACACAGACGCAAGAGATTGTCGATTTCATCTTGCCGATAAGCTCCAATAGGAACGGTTGTAAAGCAATGGTCTGTCGCAATAGTATCCATACTCTGCAGATAAGCATCCGCATCGTCACCAAGACTTGTTACATCCATTTTTTCTTTTTTCAGATAGTCCATTATCATCCTTTCTACCTGTGCAGGTAGCTTAAAGAGATAAAAAACGCCACCCAAGAACATGCCGTGAGCTTTGCGCATCAGTTCCATCACTAGATTATAATAGGCGATATTACCAGATTTTGGGAAAATGTAATTCATCATCTCAGATGCGCCACTTTGATCTACGTCTTCCCAAAATCCAGCTTTCACGCCAGCCTTATATACAGCCATGCGCATTTTGATTATATCATAGATATTCTGTTCTGTCATGCTAGTTTTTTTTGATTATAAACGCAAATATAAGAATTATATCTGAAACAGCACCATTTTACCAGCATTTTATATGAAAGTTTAACGTTAGTGGGGGTCGTACGACCAAGAGGTACATAGTTGTACAACCAAGAGGTGTATTGTCGTACGATTAGAAGACATTACCACTAGGCTCACCCTAAAAGGAATACTCCTGCACTTCAGAAGTTATATCATTACCCCAAAAAAGATATACGCTTGCATCAAAAAAAATATTTACTTGTACTCTAAAATATATGTACTTGTACTCAGAAAGAAGAATTGCGCCTAATAAAGGGTTCTTCTCGTTTCCTTAAGGGAAAATATTTTTTTCCTTAAGGGAAAATTTTTATTTCCTTAAGGGAAAATATTTTTTTCCTTAAGGATACTGTTTCATTGGGGTCTGACAAAAAAAACGGGTGCATTCCGCTTTTTTGACGAAATGCACCCATCTATATTTATTAATGTATATAATACCAGGATTATTCTACATCATTGTTATGATCCAAAGAATCGTTGAAATCCTTAGGAGCCTGCTCCTCGTTACGATGCTCGTAACGACGTGGCTGACGAGCTGGACGCTCACCACGACCCTCATGACGATCATCACGACGACCACGACGCTCACCACGCTCTGGACGTGGACGACGCTCACGCTCTACGTAACCCTC
>ERZ1026856.796-NODE-796-length-17654-cov-6.199955_pt1 | contig 17654 bp, 16 predicted proteins | sample MGYA00380158_ERZ1026856 | MGnify/ENA primary metagenome ERZ1026856 (study PRJEB33269, sample SAMEA4719794) | human gut metagenome | biome: human-associated habitat; feature: organic feature; material: feces | place: Cameroon | collected 2013-10 ...
ATTCAACCAATTCCAGTTAGGACGACCTACCATCTAGTTTTCGGACAGTCTGCCCGCATTCTTTTTAGTTATATCTGATTGAATCATCATATCGTTTGAAATCTTTGAGATGCTGAAGCTTTATCCTGACTTTGATTTATGATGCGTCTATTCCGAAATGAGGTGCATCTGCACCTGTTTTCGGAATAAGATAGTCCTTCCTTCTGAACCGATTCGTAACTGTTTAGGCGAAAGCCCGGAGGACCGGCAACAGAAGCCATACGGAGAGGTCGTGAAGAATAAAAATTCTGCCCCCTAGAAGTACTTAGGGCCATCTCTCCTTGGAACCCTCTGTCAACGCTGAGTTTTCATCAGGAAAACTCAGCGATTGCAGAGGGCTTAGTACTTCTTGGGGGCAGAATTTTAGAGTCTTCCGAGCTCGGAGTACTGTGCTTCTGTTGCCAGCCCTCCGGGCTTTGCCGTACGAACTTCTATGTCAGTTCAACAGCGAATCTGCCATTTTCTATTGTTCTGCCTGCGTTTTACTGATAGAATCCATAGAGATAAATCAATGAAAAGAGGTTTTCAATTATGGCTAATCCAATCGTAACGATTCATATGGACGACGACAAGGATATCAAGCTCGAGCTGTATCCTGAGATCGCGCCGATTACGGTAGAGAATTTCGTAAAGCTCGTAAAGCAGGGCTTCTATGATGGTCTGACCTTCCACCGCATCATTCCTGGCTTCATGATCCAGGGCGGTGATCCAGAGGGCAACGGCACCGGCGGTCCGGGCTGGAACATCAAGGGTGAGTTCTCTTCCAACGGCGTAAAGAATGATCTTCAGCACAAGCGTGGTGTGATTTCCATGGCGCGTGCGATGGATCCGGACTCCGCTGGTTCCCAGTTCTTCATCATGCATGCAGATGCTTCCTACCTCGATGGTCAGTACGCTGCTTTCGGTAAGGTCATCGACGGCATGGATGAGGTAGACCGTATCGCTTCTACTCCGACCGGCTGGCAGGACGCTCCTGTAGTCGCAGTCACCATGACGAAGGTTACCGTCGAGGAGTAATTCATATCGCTTAAAAAACAGAGTCTCCGACATCCGGAGGCTCTGTTTTTCAGTGAATCTCTATTTAAAAACTTCCTGATGGGGTCAGGTCTCGCTACAGTATGATTCGTGTAGTACTAAACTTGAACTTCAATCAAAACACCCTGGCTGTTTCAGCCAGGGTGTTTTACTACAGTTTCAAATTTACAGCCACATCGATGCCAGTATGCTCTGTAGTGCCAAAACGATCGCACCTCCAAGTCTGGACGATACCTGCGCAAATGGCATCAGTTCCATACGATCCGCACTGGAAAGGACATAGATATCTCCGGATCCGCCGGCATTACTCATGCACAGACCACCAGTGATTGCAGACTCCACTGGATAGAATCCGACGATTTTTCCTCCGATCCATGCACCGATCACACCACCTACTACAGTTACCGTACAGATGATGAGGCTCTGAACCGTAAGCGCTTCGAACAGTGCTGCGAGATTCCACATAGCAATTCCGAGACCTGCGGTTAAAATAATCTGACACTTGCTGTTTACAAACTGATACAGCTTGTAAGCGGCAAACTCCCATTTTTTCGGAACCAGATTGAGGATCTTAATCGCGGCAACAAAGACGATCGACCATGCATACGCATGTACTACCGGAAAGATTTTAGAAAGAATGCGGCCCGTCAGGAAAACGCCTGACACAAGGCAGATTCCGATCAGCAGATCAGAAAGCTCAAAAGTGAAATCATAGGTGACTTCGCCGGCATTGACATTGCCGTTTTTCAGAAGCTTTCCATTTCCGGTCGTGGACTTGAACTTCTCACCCACGATATTTAAGATTACCGCACCACCAATTGAAAGCCAGTTTCCAAGTGTTACCATGGCATGCAATTGCGAGTACACCGCGCCTTGATCTTCTCCGGTTATGCCTGCGTATATCTCAGACATAGGCATAGAACCTGCACCATTACCACCACCCATAATCGGACCGGCGATGTAAAGAAGCGTATGCTTCCATCCGAGTCCCATGACCTGACCGACACATGCTGCCAGTGAATACGAAATCACGATTCCCAGGATAACAGGGACGAAATAACGAACGCCAACTGCAATCAGGAGATCCCGATCCATGCTGAGAATCGAGCCGCAGATCAGCGTCATAACGAAGCAGGTCAGGAAATCAATGTCTCCATTAATGAAGGTATTACATGCTTCGATCCATGTATCTGGAATCAGATTAAAAAATACAAGAAACGCACACGCAAAGGCTACAAACGATCCTCCCAGTGTTTTCTTAATCAGCGGCACATTATCTACCACTGCTCTCATCAGGCAGCCGAAAAGTGCACAAATCATCAGTCCTGTATACAGATTTGCCTTTAAACTTCCGGTAATCTGTGAAAGAATCAGAACTGCAAACAGCACGATAAATAGTGGAAGTGGCATCCAAGCCAGTTTAAACTCTGAAATCTTACCTGTTTTCATAAAATCCCCCTTTACTGTAAACATGTCGGCGCATTATCTCCTGTGAATAATGCATTTACCTTCGAACTATTCCATCTCTCCATATTCATACAGTAGTGCAATCGTCATTTTGATTGCGTTTTTATAATGCTCCAAGTAAATATTTTCATTTGGCGCATGATGAGCAGAGCCGGTATTTGCCGGTCCAATGCCTACGATCGGGATGTCCGGGTTGACATTTCGGAACAGTTCAGCCGGTCCACCTCCCAGCTGCGCAAGTTCTATTACAAGCGGCTTTTCATAAACCTCTGAAGCTGCATGTTCCAGACAGGTCCGTAAAGGGATATCTACGCTGGTTCTTACCGGAGAAATGCATCCATCGATTTTGACATCGATATCATCAAATCCATGCTTATGGAAATGATCACGGATCAGCTGTGCGATTTCTTCTGCATTCTGATTCATCATCAGTCGGCAGCTCAGTTTCGCCTTCGCCTGACATGGAACCACGCCGCGAAGGCCCTTCGCTGCTTCTCCAGCATCAATTCCGCAAATGGTAAGCGACGGCTGTGTATATATACGTTCTTTCAGATCGTAGCCGGTCTTATTCAGAAGAAAATGATCAATTCCGTATCTTTCTTTGATTTTTTCCTCCTCATAAGGGAACGCTTCCAGTACCTTTCGTTCTGATTCTGTAACCGGTGCAACCGTGTCATAGAAGCCATCTACCAGAATCTCCTCCTGCTCATTTTTCAGAGAGGCCAGTGCCCATACCAGTCGCCATGCCGCATTTGGAAGCATTACGCCCATACGGGAATGTGCATCTTCTCGAATACTCTTGACCGAAAGATCGATACTGAAAGAACCACCTACGCCGAAGCTCGCCCATGGCCGATCACACTCGTCGTTCCGACTGTTTTCCCAGATAATCGCATCTGCATCAATCATCTTCCTAAAGCGCTCAACATCAGATGCGATAAATTTCTTCAGAGAAGGGCTATGATACTCCTCATCGCCTTCGTTGAATACCTTGACATTCATAGGAAGTTCACCATTGGCAGCAAGAATTGCCTCAATGGCATGCAGCCGGCAGAATAAGCCGCCCTTATTGTCCGAAACACCTCTTCCCCAGAGGCGGTCATCTCGTACTTCCGGCGCAAATGGAGGACTGACCCAACGTTCTAACGCGCCCTCTGGCATAACATCGTAATGATTGTAGAACATTATGGTATGATCACTTTTTCCGCTTTTATGTCCATACAGAACCGGATTTCCATCGGCAACCGGATATTTTTCCGGGTTTAACCCAAGTGACTGTAATTTCTGTATGATATATTCTGATGTTTTCTGAATCCCCTCCGAATCGGATGCAACACTTCGGTAAGAACAGACTTTTTTTAAATCTTCAATAGAAGAATCAAAATGTTCATCCACATACTGAAATGCTCTCTGTATAGAATCCATTTTGCTCATAATGCTCCTTTCTTGACAGCGGATATTTCAGGTTATAACATTATTACTAAATGGCAATAACAAATTCCGCATTGTGATATAATTTTTTATTATTTCCCGGGTTTTATTAGATATTCCCATTATAGTCTGTTGTTTTTATCGCGTCTAATCGTCGAGAAGCATATAGGTTATAGCCAGAAAGGAATAATTATGATTTACAACAATTACGAATATATTTCTGCAATCGCCCGCAACAGGAGCATTTCAAAAGCAGCAAAAGAATTATTCATTTCGCAGCCATACTTAAGTAAAATTCTGTATAGTCTGGAGCAGCAGTATCACACGCAGTTTTTTGATCGTAGTTCATATCCGATTAAACTCACCTATGCAGGCGAATGCTATCTGGAATATTCTAAAAAAATACGGAATATGGAAACCGAGCTAAGTAAAGCGCTAGAAGACATCGTCGAAGAAAATGCCGGAACGATTCGAATCGGCACTCCCGCTAATACAGGCGCATATATTCTTCCATATATATTGCCTGTTTACCGGAAAAGATTTCCTAATGTACACTTCGAATTATTCGAAAAAGGATCGGACGAAGTACTGGCGCTTTTACTTGCTGGAAAAATCGACTTCTGTATTCTGACCAGGCCTTCTTATCCATCAGATATCGCATATGAATATATCTTTACAGAGCAGCTATATCTTGCTGCACCTAAGACGCATGCTATCATGCGCTTTCAACAACCTGATCGACAGATTTCATTACTGGAAGATCAGAATATCCCTCTGCTCGATCAGCAGCCATTTATTCTTCTTCCGGATAATTTGAGTATGGGTCACCTGACAAGAGAATTTCTTCGTACATATCACGTTAAGCCGGAAGAAGTATTCACCACTGCAAATGTTCAGACGGCCTATCGTCTGACTGCTCAGAATATGGGCTTTTCATTTGTCAGCGATCTCAGTTTAAAAAATGTACAGTTTGAACAGTCACCTGGATTATTTCAGCTTGGGGAAAATGGATTAAAGCGGACTATGGTCGCCGCCTATCTTCAGAATTCGTATATCCCATTTTATGCAAGAGCCTTTTTACAGATTTTAAAAACCTTCGGGAAGTGTTTTCGTCAATACCCTTATACCGGAGTATACGGAGTAAATCTGGATGAATTAGAGAAATTATCTGAGCTTATCTGATCCCCAGATACTTTTCGCTCCGCTTCTGATATACTATCACCAAGACATCGATTCCGGAGGTTTCCATGGATACAAGCATTTTCCATTATGTGCTCGAGGTAGAAAAATGCCGAAATATCACGCAGGCGGCGAAGCATCTCTTTATCTCGCAGCCGGCATTGACCAAACAGCTTAACAAGCTCGAGAAGGAGCTGGGCTTTGCACCGTTTGACCGTACGCACAGTCCGGTGAGTGTAACACCGCAGGGGGAGATTTTCCTCGATTTTGCGCGTCGCTATGTACAGCTCGAAACTGAGATGATGGACAATCTTCGGCAGTTCAACCAGCTTCCGTCCGAGCCGGTGCTGATCGCCACGACGCATCGTGGTGGTGCCTATGCGGGTGCACAGGCGGCGCCGTTCATGCTGGCCCATCCGGAGATCCAGTTGAATTATCTGAACCGCAGCTCCCAGCAGTGTGAGGACGATCTGGAGAGCGAATCCGTCGATCTGGCGATCTATACAGAGCCGGTGCACTCCGAAAACATCGAGTATATGCCGGTGCAGGAGGATCCGCTCATATTTGTTATCCCACAGGAATCTCCGATTCTGGAGGGCCTCGACATCTCCGGGAATTCACTCGAGCATCCGGTTGAGATCGACATCAGCCGTTTCCGTAATCCGGCGCTCCGCTATCTTCTGGCGACACCGGGCCAGGGGCTGTATGATGCCGAAAATTCGTTTTTCAGGAAATATCACATCACACCGATCCATCCGCAGCGCATCGATTATGTCGACACACGCTATCTCGTTGCCTGCAGTGGCTGTGGCATCGCCCTGCTGCCGCACACGACGATCCGTAATTCATCTACTGGCCAAAACCCGGTCTATGGTACGATCAAAGGTGAGCCTCTGTATCGCTATGTTATCGTCGCCCGAAAGAAGGGCCGCAGCTTATCCCCTTCTGCAGAAATCGTCTGGCGCTATATGATCAGCGCATCTGCAAAAAATCGATAACATTTTGGAATCGGGTTCATAACAAAAAAAGAAGGAGCATTCGTCGTTCAAATCGCAGTACAGGACGAATGCTTCTTTTTCTGTTTCATGGCACTCTGTCCATTCCAAATGGTTATCATCCCATAGAAGAATCGCCATCGTCACAATCTTGCACAATCGTGTCTGTTTATTCTACAATTCGTTTATCAAATTTACCGGTAATTGAAAGTGCTTTAAAAAATCTGTATCACTCTTTAGGAGGATTTACTGTGAATACTTTAAAAGAAACGAAGATCCTTGGGTTCCCTCTGTGGATGTACCTTATATTCAGTGTACTGATGATGGTGATGGCAGCGAACGACTGGATGCTGACCAACATGGTCGGCGCACTCGCTTTCGCGATGATTATCGGCACGCTGCTCGGCTGGGTCGGTGATCACATCCCGGTCTGGAAGACCTGGTTCGGTGGCGGCATGCTCTTCTCCTGCCTCGTGGCCGGTGCGATGAACACCTTCCACCTGATCGGTGAAGGCTCAATGGAAGCCCTCAATACCTTCAACGGCTCCACCGGTTTCCTTGATCTCTACATTCTCGTCCTGATCACCGGCTCCGTGCTCTCGGTCGATCGTAAGATGCTCATCAAGTCCTTCGCCGGCTTTATCCCGACGATCATCGCTGGTATCGCCGGTGCACTCGGTCTCGCCGGACTCGTCGGTGCGATCACCGGTGTCGGTGCCATCGAAGCGATCGCCACCTACGCAATCCCGGTTATGGGTGGTGGTAATGGTGCCGGCATCACGCATATGAGTAAGATGTGGGCAGCAGCCACTGGCGGGGACGCTTCCTCCTGGTATGCATCTGCCTTTGCGATCATCAGCATTGGCAATCTCTGCGCCGTCTTCATGTCTGCACTCCTGAACAAGCTCGGCCAGATCAAGCCATCCCTGACGGGTAATGGTCAGCTGATGGCTGGTGAAGAAAATGTCACCACGAAGGCAAGCGAGGTAAAGCCGACCGCAGCCGACTACGCAACCGGTCTCGCGCTCGGCGTCGTATGCTTCAATGTCGCAAGCCTCTACGCAAAGCACATCTCCATCATCAATCACGCGAACCTCGGTTTCAGCATTCATACCTTCGCGTTCATGGTCATCCTGATGGCGATTCTCAACATGACGAACGTTCTTCCGGAAAACGTCAAGGCCGGCGCGAAGGGCATGCAGCAGTTCTTCGTAAAGTATATGTCCTTCCCGCTGATGATCACGGTCGGTATCGGTACGAACCTCACGGACTACGCAAAGGTCTTCACGAACCCGGCGTATATCGTTATCATCATGGCGACCGTCATCGGTGCGATGATCGGAACCTTCATCGTCGGCAAGCTGTTCCACTTCTATCCTGTGGAAGGAATGCTGACGGCCGGACTCTGCATGGCGAACGGCGGTGGTGCCGGCGACGTACAGTGTCTCGGTGCCGCACACCGCATGGAACTGATGTCCTACGCTCAGATTTCTTCCAGAATCGGTGGTGCCATCATGCTCGTCGTCGCAAGCTTCGTCTTCGGTAAATTCCTGTAATCCTGGAGGTACAGTATGGCAAATCAGAATCCATTGGCATCGAATCTTACGCTCGAACAGCAGAAAAATCTGTTCGGCAATGCTTACTTAAATATGCTCTGGCACTGTCCGACCGATCAGCGCTTCCACTACTGGGTGCATCTTCCGGACTGCTACTACGATGAAGCAGAGCACGACTACTCTCTCATGGTCATCATTCACGGAACCGGCTGTGCGATCGAAGAGTATATCAAACAGGCAAAGGAGCTTGCGGACAAGTATCACATGGCGGTGCTCGCGCCGATGTTCCCGGGCGGTCTCATTCAGCGCGACGACTTCAACAGCTATAAGCTCCTCTCCTGCGACGGCATCCGCTACGATCTGATCCTCCTCGATATGATCGAGGATATGGCGAAGCGCTATCCGGGCGTGCACACCGATCAGTTCTTCATGTTCGGTCACTCCGGTGGCGGACAGTTCGTAAACCGCTTCCTCTTCGCGCACCCGGATCGTCTGAAGGCCTGCTCCATCGGTGCACCTGGCCGTCCGACCTTCCTGAATCCGGACGAGGACTACTTCTGGGGCATCCGTGATTTCAAGGATTACTTCGGTTATGATGTCGACCTCGAAGCCGTAAAGAAGGTACCCGTCCTCATCAGTGTCGGCGAGCTCGATAACAAGTTTATCGGCGACTCCCCGTACGGTGACAACCGCGTGGCCCGCATGAAGAGCCTGCAGAAGAACTTCCAGGAGCATGGCATCCATACGGAGCTGACCATCCTCCCGGGCTTCGCCCACGAAGCCGGTGAGAAGGAGCGCGTACAGGCCGCACAGAACTTCTTCATCCGGTATTTATAAAGCAGACCACACATTACTGTTTGAATCCCCCTTTCTCCGTACCCTCTTTTTTAAAGAGGGTACATTGTGTATTCTCTGCTTTTCCTTCACGCATTCATGCTTTACAATATCTAACAGGAGGATATGAAATGATGCTTTACGGTGCTTTAGAGGCCGGCGGCACGAAGATGGTGTGTGCGCTCGGCGACGAAAACGGAACGATTCTCGCGCAGACGTCCCTCCCGACGACTACGCCGGAGGAAACGCTGTCTGCGATCATCGACTGGTTCCGCGATAAGGGGATCTTGTCTCTCGGCGTGGCCTGCTTCGGTCCGGTCGATCTTCGCCGGAACTCGCCGACCTACGGCTATATCACGACGACCCCGAAGCCGGGCTGGGCTCATGTTGACATCGTCGGCATACTGAAGCGCGCGCTCGGCGTGCCGGTCGGCTTCGACACCGACGTCAACGGCTCTCTCCTCGGCGAGGTCACCTACGGACAGGCGCGCGGGCTCACGGATGCCGTCTACATCACAATCGGTACCGGCGTCGGTGCCGGTGTCCTCTCCGGCGGTCATCTCGTACACGGCATGCTTCACCCGGAGTTCGGACACATCCCGATGGTAAAGCATCCAGAAGATCACTACGAAGGTCACTGTCCTTACCATGGCAGCTGCTTCGAGGGCATGGCCGCCGGCCCGGCCATCGAAGAGCGCTGGGGGCAGAAAGCCATCACCCTGAAGGATGATCCGAAGGTATGGGACATCGAAGCACACTACATCGCAGAGGCCTGCACCACCCTCATCATGACACTGAGCCCGCAGATCATCATCCTGGGCGGCGGTGTCATGCACCAGGAGCAGCTCTTCCCGCTGATCCGCGAGAAGGTCCGGACCATGGTGAACGGCTATATCCGCACCGACGAGCTCGCCGACCTCGACCACTACATCGTCCCGGCCTCCCTCCACGACGACCAGGGCATCATGGGCGCGATCAAGCTCGCCATCGACGCAACTACTTAAGAAAAAACGGACCCGGTTCTATAGAACCAGGTCCGTTTTTTCAGTCCAGCTCGAAGCGCTTGATCACGGCGTCCACGAGGTAATCGGCGGGGCCGTACAGACAGAGCTCCGAGTACCGGCATAAGAGCCTTTCGTCAAACTGTCCCCGTCGGGTCAGTGTGTATTCGCGTCGATCTCCGCCGGATCCCACTTACTGAAGCGGATCTTCTGCGCGCCGTAGATACCATAGTTTCCAGAGAACAGATAGGTGATCGCGATTGCGAGGATAAAATACGACGATGCGTCGAAGCCGAACATCTCAAACGCGATGAGCAGCGAGGCAAGCGGACAGTTCGTCACGCCGCAGAAGACGCAGGCCATGCCGATCGCGGAGCAGAGCGCCGGGTCCATGCCGGTGAAGCTGCCGACCACGTGTCCGAAGGTCGCGCCGATGAAGAGCGACGGCACGATCTCGCCGCCCTGGAAGCCACCGCCGAGGGTCACCGAGGTGAACAGAATCTTCAGCAGGAAGGCATAGAACGCGAGCTTGAACGTCGGATTCTCGATGCAGCTCGCGATGATATTCGAGCCGGTACCGTTGTAGGTCTGGTCGCCCACGAGCAGCGTCAGCACGACGATGATCACGCCGGACACCGCCACGCGGATGTAGTCGTTCGGAAAGTACTTCTGCAGCAGCTTCTTACTGCTGTGCATTGAGGTCGCAAAGAGGATCGACACCAGCGCACACGCCCACGCGAAGAGCATCGTGCAGACGGCATCGCGCACATGGAAGGCCGGCACGGCCGCAAGCAGCATCGCCTCGCTCCCCGGGTTGATCGCCTGCGCCACGAAGTGTGCGGTCAATGCAGACACCGCGCACGGTACGAGCGAGGAGTAATACATGACGCCGACGGTACTGATCTCCATCGAAAGCACCGTCGCGGCCAGCGGCGTTCCAAACAGTGCCGAAAAGGCCGCACTCATGCCGCACATGATGGTCCGGCGGCGCTCCTCCTTCCGGAAGTGCAGCAGCTGCCCGAGCCCATGACCGAGCGAACCGCCGACCTGCAGCGCAGCGCCCTCTCGTCCGGCCGAACCGCCGAAGAGATGCGTCAGCACCGTCGACACGATGATGAGCGGCGCCATCTTCACCGGCACCCGCTCACTCTCGCGAATCGCCTCCAGCACGAGGTTCGTCCCCCGTGGCTTCCGCGCACCGAGCCGATGATAGAACCAGACGATGAAAAGACCCGCGAGCGGCAGTAAAAACACGATCCAGGTATGCGCCAGACGGAAGCCCGTCGCCAGCACGATGGCCTTCGCGAACAGCGCCGACACACCCCCGACGAGGATGCCCGTCAGCACACCGAAACCGATCCACTTGAGCCCCACCATCAGCTTGTATGGCAGCGTCTTCCAGTACGCCACATAATTTGTTCCCATAACTCTCCCCCCAAAATAACCTTACAGCTCGACGCTCTCGAGATCATCCGGCACCACGACATGACCGGTGTACGAAGCCTGCGCCTCTGCCATATAAAGCTCCTTCCGACGCGCGATGTTCTTGTCCTCCGTATGATAGAGAAGAAGATTCGGCACCTGCAGACTCTCCGCCAGCTCCGCCGCATCCTTCACCGTGGAGTGATGCTTCTCGTACGGATGGAAGCTGTCCCGCTCCTCATAGAGACAGAACGCCTCGTGAAGCAGCCAGTCGGCCCCCTTCGCGTACTTCTCCTCGAACTCCGCATTGTACGGCTCATCACCACAGCAGCAGATCTTCCGACCATCGCTCATCTCATAGAGATAGCCGAACTGCTTCGCCTTCGTCGAGCCGATATCGAAGAAGGTCACCTTGTGTCCATTGATCACACGGGTCTCGCCATCCTCGACCGGGATCAGGTGCAGGCGGTCGCCGATGAACTTCACCTGACCAGGCTGCAGCAGCTTCCGGGAGATATCATCGAGCAGCTCGATGACTTCCTTGTGGCCATAGATATTGGCCTCCCCCTCGTACTTCCCGGACTTCATGTTCTGCGTGATGAGACGCACCATCCAGATCATCCCCGTGAAGTGGTCGATATGCTTGTGGGTCAGGAAGATCTCCCGCATATCCATCCAGTTCAGTCCCGCATACTTCAGCTGATGCACGATCTGTCCGCCGCCACCGGCGTCCACCATGAAGTACTTCTCAGTCCCCTGCTTCTCCTCATCCGTCAGCACATAGCAGGTATTGTACACCTCCGACACGAGCGCATTGCCCGTACCAAGCATCGTAATCTTCATATTGAAATCTCCTCTTAGAATTATTTTCAGGCTCTATATTACAACGTTTTTTCACACGAGAAAACCCCGAGGTTTCATCCCCGGGGTTTTCAAAGTCTCATCCCCGAGCGTTTTAACCCCTGGGTTTCTGAGAATCCTCAGATTTAATACAAACGTAGTGATTTCAAATAATCCACATTACCGATTCTGGATGTCCGTCTATCAACATTCATACGACCATTTCTGGAATCCGTCCATCTGTCTCCCTCTGCAATGCTGTGCTATACTACGCCTATGAAAATATATATGCTATCTGATTATCTAAAAGAACATTACGGCACGAAGGTTTACAAGCTCTCGCTGCAGTCCGGCTGCTCCTGCCCGAACCGGGACGGCACCCTTTCCTATGGCGGCTGCATCTTCTGCTCGGAGGGTGGCTCCGGCGATTTCGCAGCGCCGCTGCTTCCGCTGAAGGAGCAGCTCCGGCTCGCGAAGGCACGTGTCGAGGCAAAGCTCCCGAAGAACCGCGCCGCCGGGGAGCAGAAGTACATCGCGTACTTCCAGTCCTATACGAACACCTACGGCCCGGTTGATCGTCTCGAAGCCCTCTATCGAGAGGCACTCGCACAGCCGGAAATCGTCGCCCTTTCCCTCGGTACCCGTCCCGATTGTCTCCCGGACGAGATGCTCGCGATGCTTCGCCGGCTCCGAGAGGAATCCGGCAAGGACATCTGGATCGAGCTCGGACTCCAGTCGATCCATGAAACGACAGTGGAACGCATCCACCGCGGCTATCCGCTCGCCGTCTTCGACGACGCCTACCGCCGCCTGAAGGCAGCTGACTTCACCGTCATCGTACACGTCATCCTCGGCTTCCCATGGGAAACGGAAGACGACATGCTCGCGACCATCCGCTACCTGAGCGCACTCAAGCCCACACTCGACGGCATCAAGCTCCAGCTCCTCCATGTCCTCCGCGGCACCGAACTCGGACGCATGTATGAAGCAGAGCCCTTCCGCACCCTGACCCTCGACGAATACTGCACCCTAGTCGTAAAGTGTCTGAAGCTTCTCCCACCCGACACCGTGATTCACCGCATAACCGGCGACGGACCAAAGCGACTGCTCCTCGCACCGCTCTGGTCCGCCGATAAAAAACTGGTTCTGAACACACTGAATCGTTCTATACGAGAAGCCTGAAAGTAAAGTAATCCCGGAGAGCCTGCACCAGAAGTCATACGGAGAGACCGTGTGAAATCAAGCCAGGTTCCCTTAGCGGCACTTGGTGTTATCTCTCCTTGGAACCCTCTGTCAACGCTGAGTTTTCATCAGGAAAACTCAGCGATTGCAGAGGGCCTAGTGCCACTTAGGGTCCCTGGCTTAGATTGAACCGGTCTCGGAGTACTGTACTTCTGGTGCAGACTCTCCGGGATGTTGCACGGTCACACCTCCAACACACTTCGGATATTATCCAGTACCTTCCGGCTCAGCAGCTCGTAGGCCTGGCAGGTCATACCGGCGCTGGCGTTCATGCAGTACACGTTCGGGTACGCCATCACCTCATCCGCGATCTCACCGATCGCCCCCTTCGTATCACAGCAGAAGATGTTCTCCGGATTCTCCAGCCACTTCCGGAGCGGCTCCATATCCGCCGCCGGTCCGATCGAAGTGTTGAACATGATTTTGCCGTTACCGAGCGCCTCGAACTCATCCTCATGCAGCAGGATGACGTTCTTATTGAGCGCCGTGATGATGACATCCGACTCCGAAAGCAGCGTCCGGAGATCCTTGAAGTGGTAGCCCTGTGCGGTCCGCTCCGGCTTCTCAGCGCGTGCAAAATACGAGATATCCGCGCCCAGGAAATGCAGCGCATCCGCCGTCATACCGCCGGAGGTGCCGAGGCCGACGAAGCCGACCTTCAGTCCGGTGATCTCCATCGGTGCTGACTTCCACATCCGGCCCTCGTAGCCGTGCAGCAGCTTCACGAGCTGGTAGATCACGTACTCCACGACGCCGTGATCACCATAGTCGCGGATGCCCTTCACCTCGATCCCATGAGCACGTGCGTACGGGATGTCAACATTGGCACTCTCCTCGCTGTAGAGACTGCAGCACATGCCGACATAGCGCAGGTTCGGCGCCTGCGTCATCACATCGGCCTCGAGCCGTGAGTTCGCGGACAGCAGCACCGCGTCCGCATCCCCGATCTGCGCAACGATCTCCTCGTCATTCTCCGGAATATCCTGCGCGAGTTCGATGCTTTCAGCGTAGTTCTGCAGCTCGCGGATACCCGTCTCCGTCAGCGCCACCTTATCGATCGATACAAGTTTTCTAAATTTCTTCATAGCTTACTCCCTAATGAAAGCGCGATGGCCTTCGATCAAATCACGACACCAGATCGTCCGACGTCCCCGGCGCATATCCTGCAGGGCAATGCTCCGGGCGCGCACGCTGGACCTCCGCGATCAGAAGAACGAAACCGGACTGCTGAGGTTCCGCAGCAGCGCCACGATGGACCAGCCGGCGATGGCCGAGGTGCTGGAATAGATATCCACGATGGCCTTCAGGCCCTCGGTCTCCACGGTGATCTTATGGTCATCGCCGATGAATTCCGGCACAGAAGTGATCCGTGCGGTCGCCTTCTCCGGTCCGATGGTCGCGAGGGACTGCGCGACGGCAACATTGACCTTCGTCGGAAGCAGCGCGATCGCATCCTGGCAGGTACCGTAAAACGCCTCGACCTCCTCGGTGCCGGCCATTTCATCCTTGTACACCGGCGTATTCCGGAGGGACTTCGGCCCCTTGCGGGTCTCGATGCCGGCCTTAATTTCCATGTCGCCGGCCTCTGCCATCAGCGCGATGGTCTGCAGCACATCGAAGCCACCGACTGCACCGTGCGGGATGTAGATGTGTACGCCATGCGCACGTGCAGCCTCCTGTGCCTTCTGATAGAACGCGGCATCTGCAAATGCACCGATCGAAAGAGGGATGAAATCCGCCCCGTGCTCGAGCGTCGGAATGCAGGCCTCACGAACCATCGCCACCGACGCAGTCTCGATGACCATATCCGGGTTCAGCGCCAGCAGCTCGTCCAGCGTCTCCACCGCTTCCCCACCGAGACCCTCGCAGAGCTTCTCCGCCGAGGCCTTCTGGTGGCTCATCGCACCCGCAAGCGCATAATCTGCGAGCAGTCCCTTCTTCATCGCGTCTGCGATGATGTTTCCGAGGAAACCACAACCGATAATCGCAATCTTCTTCATTGTAAAACTCCTTTAATTATATATTACAGTTCCGGTATGGTCCCGGAGGCGCGAGAACAGAAGTCATACGAAGAGGCCGTGTGAAATCAAGCCAGGTTCCCTTAGCGGCACTTGGAGTGATTTTTCCTTAGCACCCTCTGCAACGCTGAGTTTTCATAAAGAAAACTCGGCGATTGCAGAGGGCCTAGTGCCGCTTAGGGTTCCTAGCTTAGATTTCACCGACCTCGGAGTACTGTACTTCTGTTGTCGATCCTCCGGGCTATGCCAGAACTATTTCAATTATGAAAGTAAATAATCCGCGTAGCCCCACGGCCATACCGGATTCTCGAAGCTGTCGCTGAGATACTCCTCGATCTCGTCGCCGTCATATCCCGTCATCCGCGCAATTAGAATGAGCAGCTCCCGCGCCTTCGGATAAGCGAGCGGTGCGTCTTCGCACAGGCGCTGCAGCACCATCGCGTGCACGATCAGCACATACTCCATGATCATCCACTCGAGTTGCAGCACCATATCCCGCAGCGTGCAGCCCGGGATCAGCAGGGTGGCGAATGCTTCCGCCACGAGGTAATTCCGGAGAAGCGGCGCATAGGCCACCACGACCTCCGCGTGCAACGCACAGACCACATCCATTCGCGCAGCATCCGCCTCCTGAAATTCACGACTCAGCTGCTCTGCCATCGCATAGAGCGGATTCAGCAGTCCCTGATAGCGCCCTTCCTTCCGGTAGTTCTCCGTGATATCAAGGAACAGCGCATTCTGCTCCTCAATCGACGCCTGCGCGTCCTTCGGCATCGCGAGGATCATCTCTGTCAGCTTTGCTACATCCTCTTCCTTCAGGCACTCGGCAGGATTCGGCATCTTTCCTTTCGTCTTCTTGCCGAAAAGATCGAGGAGCATGAAGAGACAGCGTTTCAGATTGACTTCGTTTGAAACCGACGCATCCTTGAGCCAGTACATCATGATGTTCCGGATCTGAAACAGCTTATCGTTTCCTTTCAGCAGGAACGCCCGATCCTGATACGGGAGATTCGTGAAGTGCAGTTCATGTAATGCATGCAGGCGATCCACGATTTCCGGACAGCAGCTGACCAGTGTACGCTCCGTCCGATCAGGAAATTCATGCGTTTCTCTCGGAAAGACATGACAGGTCTCGGAGAGGCACTCCTCTCCGTAATCCAGCACCAGCCGGCAGAGCTCCGAATCCTCCAGGAACGGGCAGCGCATATTCGGCAAAAGTTCGATGATATCACCGCCATCCTTCTTCATCACGAAGCGGTCAAGATGCAATGTTTTCTTCGAAAGCGCTGTCTCCACAGCCGTCGCAGCATTGCCCGCGGTTCCGGCATCCGTATCTGAAGTCTTATGAGCATCCTTACCGTCCAACACTTCGCGTCGACCGTTCTCCACGCTGTCCGTCAGATACCGGCATACATGTTCCGGCACACGACCGCTTTCCAGAACCGTGCTCGGCACGTCCATCTTCCGCCAGCGCTTCTTCGTCTCGTGGTCGACTGCGATCTTCCACTCCTTGCAGCAGGTGAAAGAGCATTGCCCACCGATACAGTGGAAATCCCCATAAAAATCCGGCTCGATCACCGGCTTCCTGTTCTCGCTCACAGTTCCTCCTGTCTCTTATTCCTCCATGGAATACTCATCATTATCTTATCAGCTTCCCCTGTTTTAGTAAACCGGTAAAATTCGGAGGGCCTGCAACAGAGCTGTTGCAGGCCCTCCGAGGCCACGATTATGGAATCTCTTAAAGTGCGCCGCCAGCCTGGAGTAACATCTCTTCATCCGATGTGAAGAGCATCAGGATGACGAAGATCGCGAGGAGCACGGCGTGCAAGATCGGGTAGAGCGCATTTCGCTTCATGCCCGGGAGCTGTCGCCGCTCGAAGAAGCTCATCACCGGCAGGAAATAGCTGAGGTACATGTAGCGGCTGCTGAAGGCGACGCCACCGTACATCTCCGGGCGCTGACTGATCTCCTTCACGTCGAGGTAGCCGAAGAAGAAAATCAGGCCCTCGAAGATCAGTGCCGTGTTCATCAGATTGAACGACATCTTATCCTGCAGCAGATTGATATGATACAGAAAGGCGAGGACGATCGGGAGCACCGCCTGGAGCCAGGCATACTTATCCCTCTTCCAGCTCTGACGAATGCGCGCAGTAAATGAAGCGCCGCTGCCTTGTGTCGCTGAAGTGCCACCTGCATTCGCGTCCCGGCCATGTGTCGCCGAAGCGCCGCCTGCATTCGCACCGTTGTCATGCATCGACGTAGCGCCACCTGCGTTCGCGTCGCCTGCATTGGCCGCGTGTGCCTGCTGGTGTTCACGACGCTTCACGGGACGGCCACAGCCAGGACATACGCTCGCATCATCCGGCACCTCCGCGCCACAGTTCATGCAGACACGCTTCGGGCGGATCTTCACGATCGGCGTACCACACTCCGGACAGCTGCTCGCATAATCTGATATCTCAGCACCACATTTCGGACATTTCATCGACTCACCTCAAAAAAACAGAATTAGCTTACATCATAGTATGGATGCGCCGAATAATCAAGAAAATGCCCGTTTGTGAAACGGGCATCTTCAAACACCCCCTGCCCCCT
>ERZ1026856.803-NODE-803-length-17567-cov-4.893444_pt1 | contig 17567 bp, 16 predicted proteins | sample MGYA00380158_ERZ1026856 | MGnify/ENA primary metagenome ERZ1026856 (study PRJEB33269, sample SAMEA4719794) | human gut metagenome | biome: human-associated habitat; feature: organic feature; material: feces | place: Cameroon | collected 2013-10 ...
AAGGGCAGCTCCCCGCCGTCCTCGGTGAGGCAGATGCCGCCGGCCTCGCTCACGATGAGCATGCCCGCCGCGTAATCCCAGAGCGAGAGACTGAGCTCCACGAAAAGCCCCGCGCGCCCCGCCGCCACGCTGCACAGATCCAGCTCTGCCGAACCCTCGCGGCGTATGTCCAGCCCCGCCTTGCAGCAGCGGCACATGATGTCAAAGCTCCTTTCGGTGAGCTCCGGCACATACGGCGCCGTCCCGCAGCAGACTATGCACTCCGACAGCGGCGCTTCCTCGACGCGGATGGGGCGGCCGTTCAGGAACGCGCCCGCGCCCTTCACCGCCGTGAACAGCTCATCGACATAGGGGTTATATACCGCCGCCGCCAGCACCGTCCCGCGGCTCGCGTAGGCGGCGGAAATGCAGCTGTGGTTAAAGCCCTTGACGAAGTTCATGGTGCCGTCAATAGGGTCGATGATGAAAACATTTTCCGCGTGCAGGTCGTCGCGTTCGTTCATCTCCTCGCAGAAAAATGTGGCCTCGGGCATAGCCTCCCGTATGCGCTTTTCCATGAGGAGCTGCACCTTTCTGTCGTACTCGGTAACGACGTCCCGGTGTCCGCTTTTATCCTCGGAGATAATGCTCCCCGCGTGCATGATAAGCTCCGCCGCCTCGCGCTCTGCCGAGGCAAGCATGGCCGCGATCTCATATGGCTCCATCCCGGCACCTCCTTTGCGAGGGCATTATACCACGCCGCGGAGGAAAAAACAAACCCCGCCGTTTGAACGATTCAACGGCGGGGCAAATTGCACTACGGTCATTGCAGCAAAAAAGGCACAAACGGAGGGTCAAGAAGGTTAACGGCACTGCTATTTGTGCGTTAAGCGGCCGCTAAGAGACCGTTAAGCGCTTTCGTGACGAAAACGGCGGCGTCAGTCGCCCTCGATCATGCGGTAGCCGACGCCGACCTCGGTGAATATGTACTTCGGCTCGGCGGGGTTTTTTTCTATCTTGCGGCGTATGTTGGCCATGTTGACGCGGAGTATCTGGTTGCTGCCCTTGCTCTGCGGCCCCCACAGCTCCTTCATGATGAAGTCGTAGGTCAATACCTTTCCGGCGCATTTGCCGAGCAGCGCCACGATCTTATATTCGTTCTGGGTGAGGTGGGCGTTCTCCCCGGCGATAAGCACCTGGTGCTTGTCGTAATCTATCGTCAGCTCGCCGGAGATGAACTTGCCGGAGCTTACGAGGGCGCTGTTGCCTATGCCCGCCCGGGTGTGGCGGATGGCCACGCGCACGCGCGCCAGAAGCTCGCCCGCGCTGAAGGGCTTGGTGATATAGTCGTCTGCGCCCTTCTCCAGCGCCTCCACCTTGTCGCGCTCATAGCTGCGGGCGGAGACCACGATGATGGGTATCTGCGTCCAGTCGCGCACGGCCTCGATTATGCCCATGCCGTCTATGTCCGGCAGCCCCAGATCCAGCACCACCAGATCCGGACAGTGGGAGCTTATCATGGAAAACGCCTCCGCGCCGGTGTGCGCGACGATAACGTCGAAGCCGTTCGTGGTGAGTATCGCCTTTATAAAGCCGGAAATGCTCTTTTCGTCCTCCACGACAAGTATTTTATCTCTGATAGTCATCGTTTTCTCCTCCAAGCTCAAGAGTAAATATAAATTCCGCGCCGCTGCCGGGGCGGTTCTGTGCAAAGATGGTGCCGCCGTGCGCTTCCACTATGGTCTTGCACACCGAAAGTCCTATGCCCATGTATCGAGATTCGTCCGCGCACCTCCCGCCGGAGAGCGGCAGGGAGCCGTCGAAAAGGTGGTCGAGAAGCCTCATGTCGATACCCTTGCCGTTGTCGGACACGCGCACCCTCGCGAAGCGGTCGTCGGAGTTCACGCTGATGGATATCTTTGTGGTCGTCCCGCCGTGGGTCACGGCGTTGTCCATCAGGTTTATAAGCACCTGCTCGATGAGCATTGCGTCCATCGGCACGAAGATAAGCTCATTTGGCACGGAGACCGAGACGTCGATGCCCGGGTTGCGCTTGCGGAAGTTTATCACCGCCTCGCTGACGACCTCCTCCATGACCTGCACCTCTTTGGTTATCCCAGCGACGCCGTCGCCGCTTATGCGGGTTATGGAGAGGAGGTTCTCCATCATGCGCGTCAGCCAGTCGGCGTCGTTGCGCGCGTCGGTCAGAAGCTCGCGGCGCTGCTCCTCGGTGAACGAGCAGTTATCATCCAAAAGCGCGGAGAGCGAGCCGCTTATCGCCGTGAGCGGCGTGCGCAGATCGTGCGACACCGCGCGCAGAAGGTTGGCCCTCATCTTCTCGCGCTCGGACTCCATGCGTATCTTCTCCTGCTCGTGTACGCGCCCGGTGAGCGTGGACACGGCAAATCCCACCGCCAGCATGGTCACGAAGGTGAGCGGGTAGCCGTAGATGGAAAAGTCCATCTTGAGATACGGGTATGTGAACGCCCAGTTGACCGCGAAAACGCTTATCACCGCCGCGAGGAGCCCGTAAAAGTACCCGTCCGTCGTCAGCGACACGACCAGCACGACCAGCACGAATATCAGCGGCGCGGGTACGTCCGGCGCGGCGGCCCCGCGCAGCACGAGACACAGCAGCACCGCCACCGACAGCGCCGCGAACAGCACCATCCAGTCCCTTATCGACATGGGGAACCATGTTTTCAGCTTTGTTCTTATCCTGTCCATAGGCATCGTCCCTATCGTTTTTTTCGATTATAACACATGCCGTGCTAATTCGGCGTTAAGAAATTTACATTTGAGAGATACCAGGCAAAAAACGGCCCCGGAGCTGCTCCGGGGCCGTGTGCGGTATGGTATTTACCTGCGTCTGTCGTCCTCGCTGCGGCGGTAAGGCTCGCGGTACATGCGCGCCTGCTCCTCCATGCGCTCGCGCTCCATCCTCCGGCGCTGCTCCGCCATGCGGCGCTCTCTCATGTGGCGGCGGCGCATGCGGCGGTACCTTATCACAAGTATCGCGTAGGCGAGCGCGATGATGACGACGATGATCACCAGCGCCTTGAACCAGCCGTGGCTGAAGGTGTCGTGGAGCCGCTGCTTCAGATACTCGCCCTTGGAGATCTCGATGGCGTTCGCGCTCACGAGCCTGACCCGGCCGAAGCTCTCGCCCCGGACGCTGATCTCCAGCTCGCCCAGCTCTGTTCCCGCCTCGATGGGTGCGGTGAGCCTGTCGTCGTAGATGACGGTGGAGATATTCACCTCGTCGTCCGCGACGTCCGCCGGGAGAAGCGCGCGGACCTCCTCCGCGGGCTTGAGAACGACCTTCTCGCCGTCCTTGGAGAGCGCCACCTCGGCCTCCGTCACCGGCTCCGCGCCGAGGAGAGTGCGGTAGGCAAAGCTCCCGAACGCCCAGTCATAGAGGGCTATGCTGTCCACAAAGTTGCCGTAGTCGCTGCGGTCGGAGTTGAGTACGCCGGTGCTGCCCATGACCACGGCGAGAAGATCCACGTCGCCGCGCAGGCAGGTGGAGACGAGGCAGTAGCCCGCGGCGCGGGTGTAGCCCGTCTTGACGCCGGCGGTACCCTCATAGAGGTAGTCCGCGCCGTATATGGAGCCGTCGCTCATAAGAGCGTTGGAGTTGTTGAGCTTGCGCAGGTCGCAGTAATCCGTTGCCGGGACCTCGTAGTAATCGGTGGTGCAGATCTCCATGAACAGCGGGTGCTTTATCGCCTCGCGGGAGATGAGATAGAAGTCGTAGGCCGTGGTATAGTGGTCGTCCGCCGTGAGTCCGTTGGTGTTGGCAAAATGCGTGCCGGTGCAGCCGAGAAGCTGCGCGCGCTCGTTCATCCTGTCAACGAAGGCGCTTATGCTGCCGGAGAGCTGGGTGCCGAGTATGTTGCACGCCTCGTTCGCCGAGATGAGCATGGCGCAGTAGAGGAGGTTCTGCACGCTCAGCTTCTCGCCGGGGACGATACCGGCGGTGCTGCTCTCCTCGTCCATGCCGATGCGGCAGTCGCTCTGCGCGGTGACGATATCGTCCATGGATATCTCGCCGCTCTCTATCGCCTCGACGGTGATGAGGGCGGTCATGATCTTCGTGAGGCTCGCGGGGGCGACCTTGTCGTTCATGTTCTTCGAGTAGAGTATCCTGCCGCTCTTGACGTCGGCCAGCACGACGGCCTTCGCCACGAGCGACGGCTCGTCCAGCGCGTGCGCCGCCGGTGCGGCAAGCCCGAAGAGCATGCACAGCGCGAGAAATAATGTAATTTTTCTGAATTTTTTCATTTTGCACTCCCGTTTTTGCCGGAATGGTGATATAGTAATATCATAAAGTTTTTCCACAGTATTATAAAGTTTGCCGCGGGGAAATGCAACACCAAATAATGCCGCGTCCGCCGGTAGGTCCCCGCGCTGCGCCCGGAACGGAGAAGTTTATGAAGATTCTTGTTGTAGACGACGAGCGCGTGATCGTCAAGGGCATAAAATTCAATCTCGAAAACGAGGGCTACACCGTGGACGTGGGCTACGACGGCGAGGAGGCCGTCGCCATGGCCGAAAAGGGGGATTACGACCTCATCATCCTCGACCTGATGATGCCGAAGAAGGACGGGCTTCAGGCGTGCCAGGAGATACGCGGCTTTTCCACCGTCCCAATCATCATCCTCACCGCACGCAGCGACAAATCCGACCTGCTCATGGGCTTCGAGTCCGGGGCGGACGACTATATCACAAAGCCCTTTGAGATAATGGAGCTCAAGGTGCGCGTCCGGGCGCTCCTGCGCCGCGCGTCCATCGCCGCCGCGCCTGAGGCTCCGTCCGAAAGGGTGCTTACCGCCGGCCATATCACCGTCGACCCCGAGCGCCGCGCCGCGTACAAGGACGGCGTTCCCGTGGAACTCACGATGAAGGAATTCGATCTTATAGTCTTTCTCATGAAGACCCCCGGCAAGGTCTACAGCCGGGAGAGCCTGCTCGATCTGGTGTGGGGCTACGACTATCAGGGCGACACGCGCACGGTGGACGTGCATATCCGACGCCTGCGCGAGAAGCTCGAATACGACCCGGCGCGCCCGCGCTATATCAACACGAAATGGGGCGTGGGGTATTACTTCTCGGATTGACCGCGCCCGCCGGGGACACATTTCGCAACGGAGGTGAGACGCACCCTTGCACAGCATAAGATTTCAATCCTTTGCATTCATTGCAGCGGTGCTTATCATACTGCTGCTGCTCCTGAACACCTACCCGCTGACCTCGGCGAGGGACCTTGTGTTCCAGGAAAAGAAAAGCTCCCTGTCCGCGCAGGCGTCCGTCATCGCCGCCTCTCTCTCGAACCTTGACCGGCTCGAATCGAAGAGCGTGGGCGAGGTGGTGCGGGTCCTCGAGGTGCAGGGGCTGAGCCGTCTGATGGTCGTCGACGCGGCGGGGACCGTCCTCTATGACGACGGCGGAGGCACGGGCTACGTCACCGACGTGGGGGACGTGTTCACCGCGCTCTCCGGCAAGACCGCCTACCGCTCGAAATTTGCCGATTCCGCCTTCTCCAGCAGCTACGCCATGCCCGTCTCGACCCAGCGCGCCGTGTCCGGCGCGGTATACCTGTGCGAATACGACAGCGAGCGCGCGGAGATAATCCTTGACATCCAGAGCCGCATACGCTATGTTTCCATTACCATCGTCATCGCGGCGCTCATCCTTGCGGCCGCGTTCTCACAGCTGCTTTTCAGACGCCTGCAGGAGCTTATCCGCTCCATGCGCATAGTCGCCACGGGGGATTACGGCCACCGCGTCGCCACGCGAGGGCAGGACGAGATAACGGAGCTTGGAAACGAATTCAACCAGCTCACCGAGCGGCTGGACGATAACGAGCGGCAGCGCCGCCGCTTCGTCTCCGACGCCTCGCACGAGCTGAAAACGCCCCTCGCCTCCATCCGCCTCATGTCGGACAGCATAGTGCAGAGCTCCGGCATGGACGCGGAGACCATGCGCGAGTTTGCCGCCGACATCGGCCATGAGGCCCAGCGCCTCCAGCGCACCACGGAAAAGCTGCTCGACCTCAGCCGTCTTGACGACGACGTGCAGATCCTGCCCGAACCCGTGGATGTAAAGCAGGTCTGCGTCGACGCTCTCGTCACGCTAAAGCCCCTCGCCGACGAAAAGGGCGTGCGTATCCGCTGCGACCTTGAGGACGGCTGCGTGGTGATGGCCACGGCGGACGATATGTACCACATAATCTTCAACCTCATGGAAAACGCCGTCAAGTACAACGTTCCCGACGGCAGCGTCACCGTGACTCTCCGCAGCGGGGAGGAGAAAATAAGTCTTACCGTCGCCGACACGGGCATAGGTATCCCGGAGGAGGACAGGCTGAACATTTTCAGCCGCTTTTACCGGGTGGACAAGGCCCGCTCCCGGGAGGCCGGGGGCAGCGGGCTGGGACTGAGTATAGTTCACGACGCGGTGCAGGCCCACGGCGGGTCCATCGCGGTCGGACAAAATAAACCGCGCGGGTCGATATTCATCGTGAGCTTCCCGCGCCCGACATCGGAGGAAACAGGAATATGAACAACATCAAAAGGATCCAGGCGGCTCTCGCCGAAAAGAATCTTGACGCCGTTCTCGTCACCGACGAAAAGAACCAGCGCTATGCCTGCGGCTTTCCCTTCACCGACGGCGCGGTGATCGTCAGCCGTGAAAAGGCGTGGCTGATAACCGACTCCCGCTATATCGAGGCCGCGGCGGACGCGTCCGCGGGCTGCTGCGAGGTGCAGATGTACGACCGTGAGCACAGCCTGCTCTCTCTTATCAAGGCAGCGCTGAAGGAGGCGGGCGTCTCCCGCCTGGGCGCCGAGGACAGGAAGCTCAGCTACAGCGAGTATGTGGGCTATGAGCGCGCTCTCGGCATGTGCCTTGAACCCGCGCAGGACATCTTCTCGACCCTTCGCGCCTCTAAGAGCGAGGAGGAGCTCGTCTATCTGCGCGAGGCCCAGCGTATCAGCGAAAAGGCTCTGGAGGAGACTCTCGCCGTTATAAAGCCCGGCATGACCGAGCGCGAGGTGGCGGCGGAGCTTGTCTACCATATGCTCAAAAACGGCTCCGAGGGCAACTCCTTCGACCCCATCGTCGTCACCGGCTCCAAGACCAGCCTGCCCCACGGCGTCCCCGGGGACAAGGTCATCGAGAGCGGCGACTTCGTGACCATGGACTTCGGCTCGCTCAAGGGCGGCTATTGCTCCGACATGACCCGTACCGTTGCCGTCGGCAGCGCGAGCGATGAAATGCGCAACGTCTACTCCATCGTCCTCGAGGCCCAGCTCGCGGGTATCGCCGCGGCGAGAGCGGGAATTCCCGGCAAGGACATCGACGGCGCGGCGCGCAGCGTCATCGAGAAGGCCGGCTACGGCAAATATTTCGGCCACGGCTTCGGCCACAGTCTCGGCCTCGACATCCACGAAGCCCCCAACGCGAACCCCAGAGGCGAGGCCATCATGCCCGTCGGCGCGGTCGTGTCCGCGGAACCCGGCATCTACATCCCCGGCAAGTTCGGCGTGCGTATCGAGGACGTCATGGTCCTGCACGAGGACGGCTGCGAGGTCATCACCAAGGCTCCCAAGCAGCTCACCATCCTGTGAGCGGGGCGCGGCGCGCGAAAACGGTATAAAACCTACCCAAAAGGTATTGCAAAATCGCGTCTGATACTGTAAAATGTTTGGGCTAAGGCTTTATACTTAAAATCCTTTCAGATTGGAGATTATATTTATGATTACTGCAGGCGATTTCAGAAACGGCGTTACCTTTGAGATGGACGGACAGGTCATGCAGGTCGTCGAGTTCCAGCATGTCAAGCCCGGCAAGGGCGCGGCCTTCGTCCGCACCAAGATGAAGAACGTTATCACCGGCGCCGTGACCGAGACTTCCTTTAACCCCACCGCCAAGTTCGAGAACGCTACCGTCGACCGCATGACTGCCGAGTACAGCTATGCCGACGGCAACCTCTACTACTTCATGAACCCCGAGACCTACGAGCTGGAGCCCGTGGACGCCTCCGTTCTGGGCGACAACTTCAAGTTCGTCAAGGAAAACATGGAATGCACCATCTACTCCTACAAGGGCAAGGTCTTCAACGTCGAGCCTCCCTTCTTCGTGGAGCTTGAAGTGACCGAGACCGACCCGGGCTTCGCCGGCAACACCGCCACCAACGCGACCAAGCCCGCTACCGTCGAGACCGGCGCAGAGATCAAGGTCCCCCTCTTTATCGAGAGAGGCGAGAAGATCAAGATCGACACCCGCACCGGCGAGTATCTCAGCCGCGCGTAATTTTTCCGATCCGGGGGAGACCTGGTCTCCCACTATGTTTTTAACAAAGGAGGTATCTCTATGACTGTTGTTGAAAAGGCTGCATATCTCAAGGGTCTCTGCGAGGGTCTGGGCGTCGAGCCCGAATCCAAGGAGGGCAAGCTCTGGGGCGCGCTGTGCGATCTGGTGAGCGACATGGCTCACGAGATCGAGGAGCTTTCGCAGAGCAACACTGACTTTGCCGATGCGCTCGACGAGATCGGCGAGGAGCTGAGCTATCTCGAGGAGCTGACCTGCGACCTCGACGTCCCCGAGGACATGATGGACGACGAGTGCATTGGCGACTGCTCCTGCTGCTGCGGCTGCGAGCCGTTTGACGGCGAGGACGAGGATTATGAGTCCGAGGACGGCGAGGATGACGGAGACGGTGAGGAGCTGAGCTTCGACGGAGTCCTTTACGACGTCGTCTGCCCCAAGTGCGGCGAGGAGATAACCTTTGACGAGGATACTCTCAATTCCGGCTCCACCACCTGCCCCAAGTGCGGCGAGCATCTGGAGTTCGACCTCAGCGAGGACGGGGAAGATATCCCGTTCTGACACAAAATGTTTACCGCGGGCGGCAACAGCCGCCCGCGGCGTTTTATCTGTATCCGTCAAGCAAAAAAGCCCTCGGGGATGACTCCCTGAGGGCTTTCGGTCGCTTTGTGAGCTTACTTTACTACCACGGAGGTGATGTGGGGGTTGGCTCCGTTGTACCAGTAGAGGAAGCCTTCCAGATCGACGACGTCGCCGACCTTGAGGTTCTGGACCGCCTTGTAGGCGTCGCTGTTCTCGTTGCAGAGGTAGTACTCGATAACGAAGGTGTAGGTCTGTCCGTCGACGGAGGCGTCGAAGTACAGGTCGGAGTCGGTGCCTTCAGCGCCGGAGTTGTCCCAGTTGTAGTAGAAGGGGGAGGTGCCGTCGTCCTTCGCGACGATGGTGAGGCCCTTGAAGGAGACCTTCTCGTTCTGGTGGGCGATGAGCTCGTCGCTGCTGAGCAGCGCGGTGACGTCCAGAGGCTCGGCTATGAAGCTGCCCTCGATGATCTCGAAGGAGGCGTCAATGATCTCGACCTCGCCGGACCACTCGGCCTTGAAGCCGGTAGCGCGGATCTTGGTGCCGGGAACGAGCTTTGCAGCGTCCTCTTCGGAGCAGGCCATGTTGTAGAAGAAGTACGCGCCGTCCTCGTCCTGACCGTAGACGGTGATCTTGTTGTCCCACCAGGACTGGGTGGCCTGAACATAGGCCTCGACAGTGACCTGAGTCTCAAGCTCGGCCGCGGCGTACTCGGCGTAGCTCATGACCTCGGCGGCAGGCTCTTCGGCAGCGGGTTCCTCAGTGGGAGCGGGTTCTTCGACGGCGGGAGCCTCGGTGGGTTCCGGAGCGGGAGTCTCGTTCTTGCTGCCGCAGGCGCAGAGGGCGAATACCATGCAGAGCGCAAGAAGCAGTGCAAAGATTTTTTTCATTTTGTTTTTCTCCTTTTTAAAAGTAGGTTTGAACAACAAGTTTATTATATCTGAAAAAAACTGAAAATCAACACCCTTGAAAAATTGTTTTTATTTATTTGATTTTTTCCTCAGCCTTCCGACAAGGACCGCCGCGCCGATAAGCACCCACGCCGTCCCGAGAGCCGAGAGGAGCGCCACGGCGGTGCCGGGCAGCGGCCCGAGATCGGCGGGGCCGGAGGAGGCCGTGCGGGAGGCGTCGTCCAGATGGTAGAGCGCCGTGACGTCGTCAAAGAGCTTGTCGAGATAGGCGTCGTCCACGGTCTCGCCGCGGCGGGTGGATTTGACGACGCTCTCGATCATCTGCCCGGAGGCGTCGCGCAGGGAGGCCGAGCCGTTGAATACCGGGGTGACGAAGGTGTTGGCGAGGTTGTCAAAGAGCAGCTGCGATGCCTTGATCTTCACGTCGTAATGCTCGCCGTAGTCCTCGCCGCAGCGGGAGAGATAGTCCAGATATTCCTCGCTCCCGAGCGCCTTGTAGGTCACGGGGATGTAGCCCTCGGTGCGGCAGTAGCCGAGCTGCACGTCGTTCGTGAGCAGGAACTGGGCGAAGAGCCACGAGTACATGACCTCCTGCGGGTCCTCCTTGTTGAATACGCACACGCTCGGCCCTTGGGAGATCATCTTGGGGTCGTCCGGGTCAAACTGAGGGATGGTCATGACCTCGGTCTCGAACTCCACGAGCTTGTCGGGGCTTATGTCGAGGAGCGGGGCGTGAGTGCCGATCCATGTCGCGCCGGCGGTGGAGTCGATGGCGAAAATGCACTGACCGGCGTTGAGGAAGTTCGCGGGATAGCTGGATATCTTGAAGGTGGAGAAGGCGCCGCTCTTGGTATGGGCGGCGATATCCAGCAGAAGCTCGCGCGTGACGTCGTTGAAGATGGAGATATTGCCGTTCGCGTCGGCGTAGCCCGCGCCGCGCTGGCGGAGCATTTGTATCATCATGTTGTCGGTGGACTTGTAGATGAAGGGTATCATGGTTTTCTGGCCGTTGATGAGGTAGCTGCCGTCCGAGTCCTTTTTGACGGCGGCCTCGGAGACCTCCCAGACGAAGTCCCATGTCAGCGTCTCCGGCAGCTCATAGCCGAGAGCCTCGACCATGGTCTTGTTGACGTAGCAGGCCTCGGTCGAGCGCATGTAGGGCAGCGCGTACTGGTGCGAGCCGAGGACGCCCTCGCTGAGATAATAGGGGACGATCTCGTCGCGCGACGGGCCGTCGAAGCGCAGCTCGCTCCCGCCCAGTCCCCAGCGGCTGTCGGCCATCAGCTCGTCGAGCGGCACCACGACCTCGTCGCCTGTGAGGTAGGTGGCGATGTGGTCGGGGTAGGTTATGCAGATGTTGGGAGTGGTGTTGGTGGATATGTTGGTGATAACGTCGTTATATATGCGGCCGTAGTCGGTATAGAGGCGGATGTTGACCCGGACGTTCGGGTAGAGCGCCTCAAAGTCGTTCTTGGCCTTTTCGTAGACGGCGGTCTGGGTCTTGTTGGTGTCGTTCTTCGCCCAGAAGGTGAGCTCAAAGCTCCGGCTCTCGTCGAGAGCGTCGGGGACGGTGAAGCTCGAGCGCTCGCGGGAGCCGTGGCACCCGGTGAGCAGCACGCAGCACAGCGCCGCAAGCACGGTGAGCGCGAAAAGACGTCTCAGCTTTTTCATCCCTTGGTGCCTCCTCTTGCAACGCCCTCCATTATCTTCTTGTGGAAGATGAGGAACAGGATTATGAGCGGCACGGAGATGACCACGACGGCGGCCATCATGGCGGGGATATTCTCACGGCCGAAGCCGTTCTCGCGTATCTCCTGAATGCCGTTTGAAACGAGGAAATAATTGGGGTCGTCGGTGATGAGACGCGGCCAGACATAGGAGTTCCAGCACTCGATCACCTTGAGTATCACGACGGTGATGACCGTGGGGCGGCAGACGGGGAGCATGACCTTGAAAAGGTACTTGAGATCCGACGTGCCGTCGACCTTGGCGGCGTAGTACAGCTCGTCCGGCACCTGCGCGAAGTTTTCCTTGAGCAGGTAAATATAGAACACGGACGTGACCGACGGGAGGATGAGGCCCCAGAAGGTGTTTCGCATGTCAAGGTCGGTGATGGTGACGAAGTTCGTGATGACCACCAGCTCCGAGGGTATCATCATCAGCGACAGGAACAGCGTGAACACGAGATCCTTGCCCCGGAACTCGAGCCTTGCGAACGCGTAGGCCGCAAGCACCGTCACCGCCAGCATTATCGCCGTGGTGGCGGCCGTAAAGATCAGGGTGTTCGCGAAATACCTCGCGAGCGGCACGGCGGTGAAGGCGTCCGCGTAGTTCTGGAGCGTGGGGGAGAGGGTGAAGAATTTCGGGATATACTCCGCGTTGTACGCGCCGTAGCTTTTGAGCGAGGAGAGGACCATCCAGTAAAAGGGGAAGAGGACTATTATCCCCCACAGCGTCAGCAGAACGTAGGTGACGGTCTTTGTCACGGCTCCGCGGCGCTTCGAGGCGCGCTCGATGCGCGTGTAATCGGTTTTGTCGTTCATCTTGCGCCTCCTCAGGAATAGTATACATATTTCCTGCTGACAAGAAGGTTTATGCAGGTGATGGTCATGACGATGGCGAAGAGTATTATCGCCGCGGCGGAGGCATAGGACGGGAAGCCGCCGCTGCTGCCGTAGAGCATGTCGTAGACATAGCCGACGATGGTGTTCATTCCGGCAGCGTTGAGGTCGACGCCGAAGAGCGCCACCGCGTCGGAGTACGCCTTGAACGCGCCGATAAAGCCGGTAATGACTAGATAGAATATCATCGGCGAGATCATCGGCAGGGTGATACGCGTGAAAATGCGCCATTTTGACGTGCCGTCTATGCGCGCGGCGTTGTAGTAGTCCTGCTTCACCGAGGCCAGCGCCCCGGTGAGTATGAGTATCTTGAAGGGCATTACTATCCACACCGTGTAAAAGCACAGCACGAACATCTTCGCCCAGTAGGGGCCGTCGATAAAGTCCACGCTGCTGCCGCCGAAGAAGTTTATCAGCAGGTTCACAAGGCCGTCGCTGTAGGCGGTCTTTTTGAAGAGTATCATGAACACGAGGCCCACGGCCAGCGTGTTGGTGACGTAGGGGAGGAAATAGAGCGTCTGGAACAGCTCCTTGAGCTTCTTGATGGAGTTGAGTCCGAGCGAGATCAGCAGCGCTATACCCGTCGAGAGCGGCACGGTGATCGCCACGAGGATAAAGGTGTTCTTCACGGCCTGCATGAAAAACGGGTCGTGCAGGACGTAGGAGTAGTTATACAGCCCCGTGCCGAAAAAGCTCTGGGACGCGAAGTTGTAGCCCTCCTCAAGGGAGTAGACCAGCACGTCCGCCAGCGGGTATATCATGAAAACGCCAAGAAACGCTATGGCGGGCAGCAGATAGAGCCACGCCTTCGAGTTTTTGTTCTCCATGCTCACACCTCGAAACGGATACGCTTTTCATCCGCGCGCCCGAAGAGAAAGACCTTATTGCGCCGGAGGGAGAAACGCACGCTCGCCGCGGAGGCGTCCACGCCCACCTCGCTGCTGATGATGGAGCGGACGGAGGCGCCGGCGCTCGCGGGATGGGCGGATATGACGCTCATGTCGCGGCCCATGACCTCTATGCCGGTGAGGGCGCACACGAGAGGACCGTTTTCATCGGGGACGAAGCCCTCGGGACGTATGCCGGCCCAGACCTCGCCGTCGGGCGCGCCGGGGACGGACATCACGGCGTCGCCGCCGAGCAGGAGCATGCCGTTTTCCACCCTGCCGGAGAACACGTTGATGGCGGGCGTGCCGAGGAATTTTGCGACGAAGAGGTTCACCGGGTCGTCATAGACGGACTGCGGCCTGCCTATCTGCTGCAAAACGCCGTCCTTCATCACGACGATCATGTCGGAAATGCTCATCGCCTCGTCCTGGTCGTGGGTGACGAACACGGTGGTTATGCCGGTCTCGCGCTGTATGCGGCGTATCTCCTCGCGGGTCTGGAGCCGCAGACGCGCATCAAGGTTTGAAAGAGGCTCGTCCAGAAGAAGCACCTTCGGCCTCTTCACCAGCGCGCGGGCGATGGCGACGCGCTGCTGCTGCCCGCCGGAAAGCTCTGAGGGCTTGCGCTCCATGAGCGTGTCGATCTGCACGAGCTTTGCCGCCTCCTCGGCCTTGGCGTTCATCTCGGCCTTGGGGAGGCGCGCCTTGCCCCTGAGATTTTCGAGCGGGAAGGTGATGTTCTGCCGCACGGTCAGATGGGGGTAGAGCGCGTAGTTCTGGAACACCAGCCCCACTCCGCGGTTTTCGGGCGGCAGGTCGGTCACGTCGTCCTCGCCGAAGAAAATTTTGCCCTCGGTGGGAGACTGCAGGCCGCAGATGAGGTTGAGCGTGGTGCTTTTGCCGCAGCCGGAGGGGCCGAGCAGGCCGATGAGCTTGCCGTCGGGGATCTCGAAATCGAAATCGTTCACGGCGACGACCTCGGCCGGGTTCTTCCTGTCGCGGGAGGGAAATTTTTTCGTCAGGTGCTGAAGTACAACTTTCATTTATCCGTTGTCCTCCTTCAAACAAATATAACTACTTATAGAATACAGAATTCAAACTGCGCCGTCAAGCGACGCGGCCCCCATTTGTTGAAAAATACTGCGTTTATTGTTGAACGGCGCGCGGCAGCGGTGGTATACTCGTGAAAAAGGAGTGAGGACCACATGGGGAACGAGAGCGGCGAATGGATAATTTACGGCCTGCGGGAGAACGACCCGGCGCGGCTGAGGACCGTGGAGGAGCTGATAGGATATGTGGACGAGGTGGGCTTCCTGCCTCTTTTCAGAAACGAGATACCCGGCTTTTCCGCCGAGGAGCATACAGCGGCAAAATACTGGTGGAGCGGCGACGAGGCTCGCGACCCGTGGGAGTGGCGCAGGCTCGCCGCGCGCAGCGGAAGGGTCGCCTACGGCAAGTTCTTTGACAAAAAGGCCGGGTTCGTGTCGCTCGAGTGGCTGCCGAGGCTCGTGAATTACCGCCGGGACGGCTACGACTTCGACGCGCGCTACGACGACGGAAAGGCCAAGGACAAGGAGCGCAAGCTCATGGAGCCGTTCATGGACGGCAGCGAGCGCTTTTCCTATGAGGCAAAGGCGCTGGCCGGCTTCGGCAAGGGCGGCGAGAAGAATTTTGAGGGAACGCTGACCGAGCTTCAGATGCAGACCTATCTCGCGGTGAAGGATTTCCGGCCCCGGCGCAATAAGCACGGCGAGCCATACGGCTGGAACATAGCCGTGTATGCCACGCCGGAGACGCTCTGGGGCGCGGAGCTTGTGACCTCCGCCTACCGTGAGGAGCCGGAGGAGTCACGCCGCGCCGTGTACGAACACATCCGCGCCCTCTGGCCGAAGGCCGGGGAGATGGACGTAAAAAAGCTGATGAGATGAAAAAGCCCCCTCGTCAGCCGGCCCGAAGGACGCCCGATGAGGGGGAATAAGCTTTACCGTCCGATCAGCTTACAGAGTATCTGCACGGCGTTGGAGGCCGCGCCCTTTCTTATCTGGTCGCCGCAGCACCAGAGCGTCAGTCCGTTTCCGTCGGTGAGGTCGCGGCGTATGCGCCCGACCCAGACAAGGTCCTGCTCGCCGGTGTCCAGCGGCGTGGGATAGCTCCGTCCCTCGAAGTCCTCTACCAGCCGGCAGCCGGGGAAGCTCCGCACGGCCTCGCGCGCCTCCTCGACGCTCACCGGTCTCTCGGTCCTGAGCGTGACGGCGATGGAGTGCGAGCGCATGACCGGCACGCGCACGCAGGTGCAGCTGACGCGAAGCTCCGGAGCGTGGAGTATGCGCCGCCCCTCGTTCTGCATTTTCATCTCCTCGTCGGTATAGAGATTTTCAAGCTCCTCGCCGATAAAGGGGATGACGTTGTTCGCTATCTGATGGGGGAACACCCGGCGCTCGGGCGCGTACCCGCCGGCGACGGCGCGCAGCTGCTCCTTGAGCTCCTCAAGTCCCGCCTGTCCCGCGCCGGACACGGCCTGGTAGGTGCAGACGATCATATTTTTTATCGGGGACAGGCGCGCGATCCCCGCCACGGCCATCATGGTGATGACGGTGGAGCAGTTGGGGTTCGCGATAATGCCGCTGTTCCACGAAATATCCTCCCCGTTTATCTCCGGGACCACGAGCGGTACGTCCGGCTCCGTGCGGAAGGCGGAGCTGTTGTCGATGAACACCGCGCCCGACCTGACTATGGCCGGGGCAAAGCGCCGGGACATGGCGTTTTTTACCGCGCCGAGGACGAAGTCCATCCTCTCAAAGCTCCCGTCCGCGGCCGCCTCGACGGCGACGTCCTCGCCCCGGAACCTGACGCTTTTTCCCGCGCTCGACGCGCTCGCGAGGGGGAGGAGCCTGCCGACGGGGACGTCGTATTCCTCAAGCACCTTGAGCATTTCCCGTCCGACCGCGCCGGTCGCCCCGAGAACGGCGATATTGTATGTTTTCATGGTGAACTCCTTTCGCTCGATGAGAACATTATACGGCTTTCAATGCGTCTTTCATTATATGCGCACGGCGGCGGCAATAAAACAAAAAAATTTACAAATAGTCTGTCTTTTGCCATGGCGCGGAGTATAAAATGACAAGAGGAGAATTGCGGCGGGGCGCTCTGCCCGCCGTGTGAAAAGGAGAAGGATAAGATGATATGCCCTAAATGCGGCGCCGAAAACGAAAACGGCAGCAAATTCTGCGAATACTGCGGAAATAAGCTCCCGCAGATGGAACGCCGCCCCGCGGCGAGTGCACAGGAGGCGTCTGCGGCCGGCTCCGCCGCGCTGGTCATGGGCCGCGCCGCCCGTCAGGCGAGACTCAGCGCCGACTACTCGGGCGCGAGGATACTCTCGCCGAGGGCCTATAATCTCGTTCTCATCGGCGTGGTGCTGTGGGGGCTTCTGGTAAACGTGATACTGTGCTTCACGGCGGCGGACGCCGCAGTGCGCATGGACCCGGAGGTGCTTTTCCTCGGCTACATCGTTCTGGCGTTCCTCGGGACGGTCATATCGGCAAAGTCCCGCAGCGCGATAATAAGCTTTCTCGGCTACAACCTCGTGGTGGTGCCGCTCGGGCTGGTGCTGGCCGCGGCGGTGGAGATATGCGGAGGCGCCGGCTCCGCGGTCGTGCGCGATGCGTTCGTGTATACCGCGCTCATCACGGTGGGCATGCTCTGCGCCATCCTCGCCTTCCCGGAGCTTTTTAAGGGGCTTGGCGGCGCGCTGGCGGGCTGCCTGCTTGGGCTTATACTGTGCGAGGCCGTGCTGCTCATCCTCCGCGTGCCGCAGAACATGACGGACTGGGTGGCCGCGGGCATATTCAGCCTGTACATCGGCTATGACGTCTACCGCTCACAGCAGTTTGAGCGCACGCTCGACAACGCGGTGGACTGCGCGCTGGACATTTATCTTGACATAGCGAACCTCTTCATCCGCCTTCTGAGCATAATGAGATCAAAGGACAACGACTGATACCGCAGGACCGCAGCAGGACCGCAGCAGAACCGGAAAGCCCCGGAGCATGCCATTTTGGCATGTTCCGGGGCTGAGACTGTCAAAAAACTCACTCCGCCGCTCACGGAGACAGAGCAGCGGGGGTGCGCGAGGGGGCAAGACCCGCCTCGCAGTACAATAGCCTGCCGTCAAAAGCCTTGATCGATCAAGGCTTTTGAGCGAAGCAGCATTTTGAAAACTCCAAAATGCTCGGCAGGAGAAGCGCAGTCAAAAAAGT